>Ga0187872_10000039_pt1 | contig 143135 bp, 126 predicted proteins | sample June2016WEW_16_4_FD_132973 | JGI IMG/M metagenome (GOLD analysis project Ga0187872, IMG submission 132973) | Peatland microbial communities from SPRUCE experiment site at the Marcell Experimental Forest, Minnesota, USA - June2016WEW_16_40 | ecosystem: Environmental > Terrestrial > Soil >... | reverse complement strand
GTTCCTCCAGCGATCCATACCCGAATAGCTCGTGCTGTGTTTGGTCTTCTCCGCGCATATGGAAAAGACGAACTCGCTGGCCTTTTGGATACTCTCCGGTGGAGCTTTTCAGCAGCCTGCTAGATGAGTTCGGACCGACGATTGGAACTTGGAACTACACCGTCGGTGATGCCAATTACCAAGTGGCCTTCTCGCATTATGACTCGAATGAAATCAACTGAGAGAGAATCTCGCAACGGGTCGAGGACAGGCGACTGCGACCAGCGTGGTTCCCGATGAATAGGCGCCGTTAATGTTGGATAATGGGTTCCCAGCCTCGTGGGCCACTGCTGGCCTGAAGGCGCCCATTGTCCGCTTCCGAAATCGCGATCGCGCACAACCAATCGCGCGCAACCAGGCCGCCGTGGTAGCCATCTTTGAGGTTCAACCGGCGCGGAACGACAACTCCCGCGAAACGGCGTTAGAGGAGATCCGTCCTGGGAAGTCGGCGTCGCGTCAACTTGACTTATACCAGCCTTTGCTCGCTTGTGGCGCTGCCCAAGGAAGTCTCCGACCTCAATCTGCGTTGTCGACTACTCAGGAGTTGAGGAAGCAACCGGTCTCTGCCCCGTCGCGGTAGCGGTGCGCATGTTATATACTTCTCCCCCGAGAGCGGGGAACATCCTTATGACGAAAGCGGCCCTGATCGCTGCATTTCTGGGGACCGTCCTTCCCATCGCCGCGCAGGATTTCGACGGGCGCCAAGTTGCGGCGGCGTTGGCGCAAAGTAATGTCCCGCCCACGCCTCGTCTGGCCGACGGCCATCCCGACCTGGGCAACGGGAAGGGCTCCTGGATCCCTCCTGGCATTGGCGACATGTCCGGGAATGGGGGCGGCTTTGCGGGAACTGCGCAGCCGGAACACAAAATAGACGTTCCGTTTCTTCCGTGGACCAAAGTGTTTTATGACAAGGTCAACGCCACGTTCACCAAGGACGATCCCGAGGGTTCGTGCCTGCCGCCCGGCATCCCGCGCATGTACGCGACCTCGTTTCCGTTTCAGATCTATCAGCTTTCCGATCGCATCCTGTTTGTGTTCGAGGGCGGCGCGCACATGTGGCGCATCGTCTACATGGATGGGCGCAAGCACACCCCGCCAGACAAACTGAACCCGACCTATTTGGGCGAGGCCATCGGCCACTGGGACGGCGACGCGCTGGTGGTGGACGTGACCGGATTGAACGACCGGAGCTGGCTGGACGCCGCCGGCCATGCGCACACCGAACAACTCCACGTGACCGAGCGCTTCACGCGCATCAACGAACTGATCCTGCACTATCAGGCCAGCATCGAAGATCCCGGCGCCTACTCCAAGCCTTGGACCGTGAGCTGGAACATCCGCTTCTATCCGGGCATGGAACCTTGGGAATACATCTGCCAAGAGAACAATGCGGATTTGAAGCACCTGGTGGGCAAGTAGCTCAATACGCGATGGGCAGCAGACTATTTCGGTTTGCTCGACTCTTCGGCCTTGTCTTCGCGGCGCGCGCCGGCGAGAATGCTCTCCAGGCCGTAGTTCCCCTCATGGCAGGCGTACTCGTAAACGATTTTCTTCGACGATTTCAGAGGGATCATCGCGGTCCAGGGCTTGGTCCACGCTCCGGGATCATCGATGGTGAGTTGCCACTGCAGCGTATCGGGGCCCGTGCGCGTGAACCTCTCGACCACATGCAGCTTCTCTGTTGAAACGTTCCTGAACACACCAGGCTTAAAGTTGGTGGTATCCACGACCAGCGTATCGCTTTCCCAATGCCCTCGGGCGTCACCCAGCCAAGTCTGGATGTCCGGCGGTAGATGCGGACCGCCATCCAGTGGAATGATGCGGGCGTCGTGAATCATCTCCGTCAAGATGACCACCGAGGTGGATGTCTGTACAAGCTGATAGTAGCTCTGGTACCCGGCGACCAACTGCGGCGAGCCGTACGTAATACAGCGTTCGCTCAAGGATCGATCCTCGGGACCGGACGGCCGGCCTCTGGTGGCAGCGAACGCGGCGCGCTGCTTCTGTTCGGCCTGTGGCGTCATGGCCGGCAGCCGCCCGTCAGGCGGGTCGGTAATCAGCGAAGTTCGATTGTCCCAATCCCTGGCGACGGTCCAAACCGAGCTGTAATCGCCGGTTCCGCCGTCGGTGCTCTTGAAGCCCGATTTCGTTCCTTTGACATTCGCCAGCACGCTCTCAAAAACGCTGTCGCCGAACGCGGCGTCTGAATTGCCGTTGTCGAAGAGCTCAGCCGCCTTCTTCTTGAGCGCTGCCACTTCCTCGTCGGTCAGAAACGCACGCCCCTCCAACACCTTTGGCCGTTCCAGCGGCGTTGCGCTGTTGTTGGCCCAGACGCCCTGAAGATCTGGGTGGCCATCCGAAGTCCGGGGGGTTGTCCAGGTCTGGGTGGCGGTCTTGGCTGGTTTTGCGTTGAGCGATTGAGCTAGGGCTTGTCCCTGGGCTAGAGATAGAAGGACCAGCGATAGAACAACTGGTACCGCAGCTACGAAAGTGAGATTTCGAAAATGCATCTCGACCTCCAATTGTCATCAAGTATATGCGCTATTCGCCAGGATGGGTAGCCCCGGTATCTCCTCGAGACCGCTCACTTACTTACTGCAGCCTTTCTTGGTTTCCTCAAATCTGTCGAATAAGCGTCCGGCATTGGCGCCTGCCAGCGTCTCCATACGGTGCGGCTGCCCCTTTTCGACGGTATAGCGGGCGACCGTCCCCATGGAGCGCAGCAGTTCGGCTTCCTTCTGCATTTCTGGGTGCCACATGTATTCGTCATTCTCGCCGACGTACATGAAGACGCACATCTTCGAAATAGCCTGGAGTTTGGCCGCGCTGGGCTCCCACATATATCCAGGGAAGGCGGTAACGGATAAAAAGTACTGAGGATTCGCGGCCGCGACATGGAATGCGGCGATCCCGCCGTTGGATGGTCCGGCGATATGAAACTTGTTGTCCTGTATCTTGTAATCGGCCAGGATCATCTTGAGAAACTCCGGGAAAATGCGAGCCCCCTCCTCAAAGAACAACTGTTCGTCTGGCGCTGCTGGAGCGACCACGATGTAGCCCCGTTTCTCGGCCTCCGCCCGGAAGTTGCGGTTGAGAACACTCTCCACCGTGTTCATGGTTTGCGGACCTCCGCCGAAGGCTAGGATCGCTGGATAAGCCTTCGCTGGATCATATCCGTTGGGAAGAACCACCTGATATAGGACTGTGGTACCAGCCACCTTTTTGCTCTTCTCTAGCAGCTCCGCCTGGAGGAATTGGGTTGCGAACAGCGCGACAACGACTGCGGCGGAAAACAGCGGCATCGATTTCGATCTTGCTTGTTTCATAAAGGAAGCCTCCGTGTTTCGGGGCAACATCGATCTTATCCAAGATTTCCATTTTGAGCACTGGTATCCACTTGCGCGCGGTTCAGAATCGCGACGGCCCATTCTGGATTGGCCGATTACTTGCTCACAGCCGGTGTTATCATGGCTACAGATGTCGATGCTTTCGCCCAGACTGCAGCTGAAGGTCTCGCAGAAGCAGATCCTCACTCCCGGCCTGGTCCAGATGGTGACGGTCCTCCAGCTAAACCGGCTGGAGCTGAAGGACATGATTACCCAGGAGATTGCCGAGAATCCGGTCCTGGAAGAATCGGTGGACGGCATTGAGGAGCTTTCGGCTGAGGAGGTGCAGTCGATTCTCGAGCGGGAACGAGTTGGGGACCCCTCCGATCAGGTAATCCTCGAAACCGTGAACGGCACCGGTTCAGAGCCCGAGATTGCCGCCGGGATACCCGAGGCCTCCCCGGTGGAGTTCGAATTTGATGCCTCGGCACCGGTCTCCCTGGACGGCACCGCACCTGCTCCCGCAGCCGAAGGCGAGATCGCCGAGCCGAAGACCGAGAAAGATCCATTCGACGAGATCGATTTCGGGACCTTTTTCGACGATTATCTAGATCCCGGATATAAGAGTCCCGCTTCGGAGACGGTGGAGAAGCCGTCGTTTGAAACATTTCTCTCTTCTCCCGTCACGCTGGCCGATCATCTGCAGTCGCAATTGGCCGTGCTGGTGATGTCGGAAGCGGTGCGCGACGCAGCCGACAACATTATCGGCAACCTGAACGAGAACGGCTACCTTACCGCCACGCTGGAAGAAATTGCCGATTCCGGCCAGCATTCGATGGCTGAGGTTCAAGAAGGGCTGCGGATCGTGCAATCGCTGGATCCGGCGGGCGTGGGGGCCAAAGATGTTCGGGAATGCCTGCTGTTGCAGATCGAGAGCCGCAACGGGAAGGACGGCGTCGCCTGGCAGATCGTCGCCAATCATCTGAAGCTGCTGGAGACCCGGCAGATCAAGGAAATTGCGAAGCAGCTGGGCCGGCCTCTGGAGCATGTGCAGATCGCCCTGGATGTGATCCGGCATCTGGATCCTTATCCGGGCTTGCGATATTCGGACCAGGGAGCGCGCCAGGTGGAGCCGGACGTCTACATCTTCAAAGAAGGCGACGAATACATCATCCAGTTGAACGACGACGATCTTCCGCAGCTTCGCCTGAACGCGCAATACCGCAAAATGCTGGATCGCGATCAGGAGCCGAGCAAGGAGATCCGTAACTACGTCAAGGACCGCTATGCGGCGGCGATTCAACTGATCAAGAACATCGAACAGCGCAAGCAGACCATCCTGAAAGTTTGCCAATCCATCGTACGCCGGCAGCTTGATTTTCTGGAACACGGCATCGATACGCTGAAGCCGATGATGATCAAGGAAGTGGCCGAAGAGATTGGCGTGCATCCTTCCACGGTGAGCCGCGCGGTGGCTAGCAAATACGCCGATACTCCGCAAGGCGTTTTCGAGCTTCGGTACTTCTTCTCTGAAGCTGTGCAAGGCTCGGCTGGAAGCGCCACTCCGCTCTTGATCTTGAAGCGCCGGGTTAAGAAAATGATAGAAGAGGAAGACACGCAGCACCCGTTAACCGACGAGCAGATCACGGCTCGATTGAAGAGCGAGGGCATCGACGTCACCAGGCGAACGGTAGCCAAGTACAGGGAAGACATGAAGATCCCTTCCACTCATCAGCGCCGGGTCCGCGCCTGAGTTCCTCCTAATTCCGCGAGATCCCGATGAAAATCAGCTATACAGGAAAGTCCGAATCAATTCCGGCTCGGCAGAGAACCAAGCTGGAAGCCAGGCTCCAAAAGCTTTCAAAGGTTGTGGAGCATCGTGGCGAGAAGGAAGCGCATGTGGTGCTGACCCAGCAGCGATTTCTGCACAAGGTGGAAATCACGATGAATGCCTGGGACCATGCCATGGTTGGCATCGGCACCGATGGCGATATCGCCGTGGCCGCGCACGAGGCGTTCGACAAGTTGGAGAAGCAGCTTTTGAAGCTGCGGGCCCGCTGGCGGGACACCAAGCGCGTGCGTGATAAAGAAGCCGACGGGGAGAAGGCGAGCGAGGTTCTGCATCCGGCTCCGCCTGCGGCCAGTTCCAACCGGGCTAAGAAAGCGACCATCGCCAGCAGTACCAAAATGTTGGCCGGTGCGAAGAAAAGTGCGCGCAAGCAGGTATTTCGGGTTAACTCCTCGGACGGCAGCAAGCCCATGACGCTGGAAGAGGCGATGCTCGAAATGGAGGCATCGCAAGATTATCTGGTCTACCGCGACGCGCAAACCGACCGTCTCACGGTTCTCATGCGGCGTTCCGACGGCCACTTCGACTTGATCGAAAGCTAGTGTTCAAAAGAGTCAGCTAGTGGCCAAACGTGTCGCTCGCAAACCGGAGCCGCAGGGCAGCGAGCTGGTTGTCATCACTGGTTTGAGCGGGTCGGGGAAAGCTACCGTTCTCAAGGCTTTCGAGGATCTGGGCTACTACGCGGTGGACAATATGCCCATCGAGCTGATTCCCAAGTTTGCCGAGCTGGCCAAGGATTCGGCGCAAGTGCGGCGCGCGGCGCTGGTGATCGACATTCGCGAGGGCGAACAGTTGGCACAGTTTCCGGCGCTCTTCAAGCGGCTGCGGAAACGCACTCCGGCAACGCTGGTTTTTCTGGAAGCCGACGATCGCACGTTGGCACGGAGATTTAGCGAGACACGGCGCCCGCATCCGCTGGGTACCGAGGCGACGATGCAGAAAAGCTTGCGTCGGGAACGAGAGCTGCTGGCCCCCATCCGCAGCGTGGCGGACCATATCATCGATACGTCGAAGTTCAACGTCCACGAGTTGCGCGAAGTGATCGGGGAGAAGTTCAGCGGCGGGCGCGACGAATCCAGCGTCCGGATCGATATCACCAGCTTCGGGTACCGGCACGGAGTCCCGCCCGACAGCGATCTGGTGTTTGACGTGCGCTTCCTGCCGAATCCGAATTACATTCCGGAGTTCAAAAAGCTCACCGGACGGCACCCCAGCGTGGCGCGCTACATTCGTTCGTTCCCGCAGACTCAGGAGTTTATCGATCGCATCACCGATCTGCTGATTTACCTGATCCCGCACTATATTCGCGAAGGCAAGAGCTACCTGACCATCGGGTTCGGCTGCACCGGAGGCCATCATCGTTCGGTAATGATTGCGGGCGAAATCCGCAAGCGGCTGGCACGCGCCGGGTTTAAGGCGAAAGAGACGCACCGGGATATCGCAAAGTAGGCGCGGCTATTCGACTGGCCTGACACCTTCAATCACTTTGTAAAAAGCAGGGATATCGCTTTCCATTCCATAGAACGACGCATAGAGGTTTCGCTGTCGCACACGCGGCGGAGTCTCGCAGTTGACCGTCCAGATGGATCCGCCGACCAACAGGGGATTCCGGAATACATTCTTCGTCGGAAGGTATTGCCAGCAAGAAAGCGGCAAGCCGCCCAACATAAACTGTCGGTGGACCACCTGCGTCGCACCCTCGCGCACAGCTTCCTTCGCATAGACATAGTCGATGGTGTCAACGTCTGTCCAACTTGAAAAACTCATCAGCGATGAAAACGCTGGCTTTCGGTTCCAAAATGGAGTGACTCCGAACCTCCCTTCGCCGGTACTGCTGACTAGCGCCACGACTAGGTCCAGTCCCCCCTGAGATAGTGAAAGCGCGGTAGCAGTCCACGGGATCGGGACGCGGTAGTCTCGCAGGTAGTGCGAAAGCGGAAATGCCAGATGAGTTGCAACCGGAAAGAAAAACACGACCAACGCGGCAAGTGCGCTTGGCACCCATATTACTGTGCGGAAAAGCGCCCGCCTCAGCTTCGCGCGCGCGGGATGCAGCTTTTGCTCTGTCTTTTGAAGCTGATAGCTGGTGGCGTCGTAATCGATCTTCCAGGCACCGTGTCTTTCGACGAATCAGGCCACGGTAAGAACGAAACAGACGCCGAAGATCAATTGAGGGACACCATTTACAGGCGGGCACAGATATTCGGAAAGGAGAATCGCGAGTGTGATGTAGAAGATCATCCCGAATACGAGAACGGAAGCTTCAGCGGCGAACAATAGAATTCTCTTGAGTGGCCGCATAGGCGAAAACAGTCGTGAGTGATGCTCCTTGGACTTTAGGCAGTGGAACGGACCGGAATGTTCCCGGAGTGCGCGACCCGCGCGGGGAATGGTTTACTCTACAGCTAGATGCGTCTCGTTTGTTTTCTCCTGGTGGCGCTCGGCTGTCGCGCGTCGTCGCTCGGTCCATCGGCGTCGGACATCGACCATCTCTACCCGGGGATTGAAGCACTTTATATCGACATTCACAGCAACCCGGAGCTGGCTTTTCAAGAGAAGCGAACTGCCGCTAAACTGGCGGCTCGCGTGAAAGAGCTCGGGTACGAAGTTACGACAGGCGTCGGCGGTACCGGCGTAGTTGCTCTGCTGAAGAATGGCGCCGGACCCGTTGTTATGCTGCGGACCGAACTGGATGCCTTGCCAGTGACGGAGCAAACCGGTCTGCCGTTTTCGAGCAAAACACCTGGTGTGATGCACGCTTGCGGGCACGACCTACACATGGCTGCCTGGGCAGGCACTGCGCAATGGATGGCCGCGCATCGCAACGAATGGCATGGCACTTTGATGCTGATCGGCCAGCCCGCCGAAGAGGCCGGCGCGGGCGCGTCCGCAATGTTGAAAGACGGGCTCTTCGTTCGTTTTCCCAAACCCGATTTCGCCATCGCCCTGCACGATGACGATACCTTGGCCGCCGGAGTGATCGGCTATCACGCGGGCTTTTTCCGCGCCGCCGCCGACTTCCCGACGGTCACCATCTTTGGCCGCGGAGGTCATGGCGCGATGCCACAAAACACCGTGGATCCGGTGGTGATCGCCGCTCGCACGATCCTGGCTTGGCAAACCATCGTGTCGCGCGAAAACGATCCGCAGAACCCCGTGGTGGTCACCGTGGGCGCGATCCACGGCGGAACGAAGAACAACATCATTCCCGATCAGGTGCAGCTTCTGTTGTCGATCCGGACCTTCGATCCACTGGTGCGTAAGCGCGTGCTGGCAGCCATCGCGCGCATCGCCAAAGCGGAAGCCGAGGCAGCTGGCGCGCCGCGCGAGCCGCTTATCGAATCCACGCCGGGCATGGTCGGAGACGAAGCAGTCTACAACGATCCCGAGCTGACCAATCGTCTGGCGGCAGCGTTGAAAAAAGGCATGCCGTCGGGAAACGTCGTCGAGATGCCCGCTAAAATGACATCCGAGGATTTCTCCGAGTACGGACGAGCCGGGGTGAAAGCTGCGCTGCTGCACATCGGCGCCGTGGATCCCGAAAAGCTGGCCGAGTCTCGCCGAACGGGCATACCGGTTCCCGCTCCGCATTCGCCCCAATGGGCGCCAGTGCGAGATATCACCCTCAAGGCTGCGGTTCAAGCGGAGACCATCGCTCTGCTCGACTTATTGAATTAAGGTTGCATACAAGCGTCAACTTCAGGGAGTGATAATATGCATTCCAGTAAAACCATGCACTCTAGTAAAACGATGAAGCAGACTGCGGCCCTTGCCTTTGCATTGCTCGCATGCAGCGCTGTTCCGAGCCACGCCGCGGAGCCGGACCACGGCGATCTGGATGTCATCCGCGTCCGGCCGAACTTCTACATGATCGCGGGCGCCGGCGGAAACATCGGCGTGCAGATTGGATCGGATGGCGTGGTGCTGGTCAATGCGGGCGTCGAAAGCGCATCCGGCCAGGTTTTGGCCACGATCCGAAAATTGACCGACCTGCCGATCCGGTACGTGATCGACACCAACGCCGACGCGGATTTCGTGGGCGGCAACGGCAAGGTCGCTAAAGCCGGAAAAACCATTTTCACAAACGTGCTGGGCAATCCGGCGCTGGCCGACGCGATGACGAACGGCGGCGCTGCGGCTATTCTGGCGCATGACAGCATCCTGCAGAGGATGAGCGCCCCCACTGGCAAGGCGGCTCCTTTTCCCGACGACGCTTTGCCCACGGAAGCCTTCTACTCCAAGCGCTACACTCTGCGCATGAACGACGAAGGGATTGAGGTTCTTCACGAACCCGCAGCTCATAGCGATGCCGACAGCTTCGTATTCTTTCGCGGCTCTGACGTGGTGGTAGCCGGGGACGTGATGGACACCACCCGATTTCCGGTGATCGATATCGCGAACGGCGGCAGCGTCCAGGGAGAAATCGACGCGCTGAACAAGTTGATTGAACTGGCCATCCCGCCGACGCCTTTTATCTACAAGGGGGTTGGGACCTACGTGATTCCAGGTCACGGGCGGCTCTGCGAACAGATGGAGGTTGTGGATTACCGCGACATGGTGGTGGTGGTCCGCGACGTGATCGCGGACATGCTCAAGCAGGGAATGACGCTCGATCAAATCAAAGCAGCGTCGCCGGCCAAGCCCTATGAGACGCAGTACGGTACAAAAGAAGGTTCGACCAGCGCATTTGTCGAGGCCATTTATAAAAGCTTGACAGTGAAGAAATAGAGAACATGCGATATTCCAAAACAATTTTCGGGCTTACGTTCGCCATAGCGTTACCGCTCATTGCCCAGCCGCCGGGCGGTGGGCGGGGCGGCCCTCCGATGGTTCCCAAAGCGGCGGCGCCCATCGACTTAACCGGCTATTGGGTTTCGATCGTCACGGAGGACTGGCGCTACCGCATGGTCACGCCCGCGCCGGGGGATTATCAAGGCGTTCCGATGACGGGCGCCGCCGTCAAAATCGCGGACGCCTGGGATCCCGCCAAGGATGAAGCAGCGGGCGATCAGTGCAAGTCGTATGGAGCGCCGGCGATACTGCGCGTACCTGAGCACTTGCATATCACCTGGCAGGACGACCAAACTCTGCGCATGGATACCGACGCGGGCAAGCAGACTCGGCTCTTCCATTTCGGCGATTGGAAGGATGCCGAGAGCACTCCGACGCTGCAGGGAGACTCCGTCGCTCAGTGGGAAATACAACGAGCGGGCCCTCGACCAGTCAATGGATCGCTGAAGGTGACGACGTCCCATCTGAAGGCTGGTTATCTGCGCAAGAACGGCGTTCCCTATAGTGAGAACGCCGGTCTGACGGAATACTACGATTTGGTCAAGGAGCGTAATGGGGATGTGCTGATGGTAATTACGATCGTTGTCACCGATCCGATGTATCTGCGCGAACCGTTTATCATCAGTTCCCATTTCAAGAAGCAGGCGGACGACACTGGGTGGAAGCCTTCGGAGTGTTCGTCCAGATGGTGATGCAAAAGAGATCAAAAGGAATTAAACATGACCTGCAATAAAATAGGCCTCACTCTGGCAATATTGCTGTGCGTGGCATTACCGGCTCTGGCGGAGATCGATCTGTCGGGATCGTGGACATCGAAGAATCACGAAGACAATCTGGAGCGCGGCGCGGGGCCGAACCCCGATGACTGGACGGGCCTTCCCTTCAATGAGGCAGGCCGCGCCAAAGCCCTCAGCTTTTCGCAGTCCACCATCTCCATGCCGGAGCGCATCTGCTGGTTTCAGACGCAGTGGCATATCGCGGCAGGACCATTCAGCCTTAAGATCTGGAGCGAAAACGATCCGCTGACGGGCAAAATCAATGCGTGGGTGCTGGGCGGGTGGGAAACTCGCGCGCCCATGACCATCTGGATGGACGGGCGTCCGCATCCTTCGAAAAATGCTCCGCACGATCAGACCGGCTTCACCACCGGCACCTGGAATGGCGACGTGCTGACCGCCTACACGACGCACATCAAGACCGGATACATGCGCCGCAATGGTGCGGCCAGCAGCGACCAGGCCACTATCACCACCACTTTTATTCGCCACGGAGACATGCTGACGCTGGCGTTGGTGATGGAGGATCCCATCTATTTGACCGAGCCGTATATTCTAACGCGGTCCTACATCTCTACTCCGACGCCGGTTGCAGTGGCGGGGCCGCCCTGCATCGTGGGATATGAAGGCGTGGAGTCGGGCCGGGTTCCGCATTATCTCCCAGGAAAAAATCCTTTCGTCGACGAGATGGAGAAGATCTATCACATCCCGGTGGAAGCCGCGATGGGCGGGGCGGAAACAATGTACCCGGCTTTTCGCGACAAGATCAAGGATAAGTTTGTGATTCCGCCCAAGTGCACACGGAACTGCGGAGCGCCTATGCCCGGGCCTGCGCCGAACTAAGCCAGCGCTTGTTCGATGAGGGCGCCGATTCCAGCGAGCGGCTTCATCAGATCGTCGTTCAGGCCGAAGCGGTGCTGGATGTACGCTGGATCGTTGTAGCTGAGCCAGACTTGACCTTTTGCATCCTGCCACGCCAGCGCTTTTAGCGGCAGATCGATAGCCGCGGTGGGAGCGGCCAACATGGCCGGCGTGCCGCCCTGGGGATTTCCAAAGATCAGCAACTGCGTGGGTGGCATTTTCAGTCCGGCCTTTTCGGCTTCGCCGCTGTGATCCACCAGCGCGAACACTTTGATGCCCTTTGCTGTCAGGATAGTCTCCAAGCGATGCAGCGTTTCGGGTACTGAATATTTGCTCGGTTTGCTGATGATTCCGTTTTCTGGGTTCATTTCGCAGCCAGCTCCCTGGTTAGATAAACAGCCATCGCCAATCCCGCGGCCGCCAACACCAGCGCCACCAGGATGGCCATGGTGGAAGGTTTCGTCGCAATGGACTCACCAGTGTTGAGCGCGCGGACGATGCGCACGTGCCGCACGGATGCCATCACGTTCACGAGAACTCCGGCTACCAGCAACGCCGTCCCGAGCGGTACCGACAGCGCCGATGTTTGAAATTGTGGAAGAGTTCGCAGCGACGCCAGCTCGCGCAGGAACAAACCGAAGCGCGCCACCACGAATCCGAAACCCATCAGTGCGATGCCGGTTCGAATCCAGGCCAGAAAGGTGCGTTCTTCCGCGAGGTACGTGCTTGGATCGGTTGGATGTGTGTTGGGAGGCATGTCAGACGGTCACCTGCTTCCATTTTCCACGGCGGAAGAGCAGAATTCCAAGCGCCGCGAGCAGCGAATCGGAGACCACCACCGCGACGTACACGCCATTCGGGCCGAGGCCGGTATGAAACGCCAGCGCCCAGGCGAGTGGGATCTGGCAAAGCCAGAAACATACCAGATTGAGGGCGGTGGGCGTTGCGGTATCGCCAGCGCCATTGAAGGCCGCGGTGATGACCATGCCATAGGAGTAAGAAATATTGCCGCAACTGAACAGGCGGAGTGCACTGACGGCCAGCGGGGCAACTGCCGGGTCGCTGGTGAAGATCCCGATGATTTGCCGAGCGAATACGATGAAGAACGCGCCGATGAGGCCGAGGAACAGCATGTTATACAAGCTGGTACGCCACACTGAACTTTCGGCGCGCGCAGGTTTCCCCGCGCCTAGATTCTGGCCTACGAGCGTTGCGGCTGCATTGCTCATGCCCCATGAAGGCAGGATGGCGAAGATGATCACCTTGAATGCGACTGTGTAAGCGGCGGTGGCGTCGCTTCCGAAGCTGGCGATGATCCGCACCATGCCGATCCAACTGGCCATTTGCACCAGATATTGGAACATGGCGTTCAACGACAGGCGGATGAGACGCCACATGACCAGGAGATTCACCCGCAGTTGCGAAGCATGAACCGCAAGCCGTCCGCGGCCCGAGGTGAGCACCCACAATTGCAACAGAACGCCGATGCCACGTCCGATGGTTGTACCGACGGCCGAGCCGGTGACGCCCAGGCGAGGAAACGGGCCCAGCCCGAAGATCAAACAGGGATTCAGACAAATGTTCACGATGTTGGCGAGCCAGAGCACGCGCATCGCGATGGCTGCGTCGCCCGCGCCGCGAAAAACCGCGTTGATCAGGAACAGCAGGAAGATGGTTGCGCTGCCGCTGAAGATCATGCGCGTATATCCGGAGCCAAGTTTGACCACGTTGTCCGAGCCGCCCATGATGTGGAGCAAGTTTGGGGCGAAGAAATAGCCAAAGATTGCGACGGTTCCCGACACCACCAGTCCGATGACGATGGCTTGCACCGCGACCAGTCCCGCGGCCCGTTCATCTTTTTCGCCCATCCGCCGCGCCACCAGCGCGGTTGCGCCTATGCTGAGTCCCATGGCGATGACGAACACCAGAACGAGGGCGGTTTCCGTGAGCCCGACGGTGGCCACGGCATCGGCGCCTAGGCGCGACACCCAAAACACGTCCACCACGCCGAACAGCGATTCCATCACACCGGACGGTACGCTTTCCAGCAACGTGGCCTTCAGGATTCCCTAGCTAAACCCGGCACGCAAATCCCCCTCCACCCGCGCTACACTAAGAGAACTGTTTCACTCGAGGTCATAGACAGCCGTGAAAACCCCAATCGTATTCTGACGCCGCTTTAGTTTGGGCCGCTTTCGCGCTGCCCCGCCAGTTCACCCCGGTTTTCAAAACGTCTTGAGGATCATTTATGAGTGAGAGCAGTAGCGCAATCCAGGTTCGCAAGTCCAGCATATGGTCCTCGCTGCGCGAAGCGGTGATGGGCTCAAGCCAGGACTTCACCGAAGGCAGCATCAGCCGCGCCATCGTTCTGCTGGCCGTGCCGATGGTGCTCGAGATGTGCATATCACTTCGACCTTGCCGGTTGTCGCGCCAGTGGGTACGGTGGTCGCGATCTGGGTTGCTGATTCGACGGTGAAGGCTGCCGGTGTACCGTTAAACGTGACGCTGGTGGCGCCGGTCAATTTGTATCCCAGAATTGTGACCGTCTTGCCGACTTCGCCGGAGGCCGGGCGTGTTTCGATGAAGGGGGCTTGGCCTGTGGACAGGCTGAAGATTGTGCCAGAGCCGTTGGCGCCGCCTGAATTTGCCGTCCCGTATAAGAGCCCATTAGTGGCCTGGAGCATCCCTGTTGGGTTTGCGCCGTCGGTACACCCTGGTTCCGAACAAAAGCTGTAAAGCGTCGTTAACGTGCCGCTCGGCGTAATTTTGAAAATCGTCCCATAAAAGGTCCCACCACTCACGCTTAACCCGTACAGGTTCCCACTGGTGGCCTGGAGCACCCCCATCGGGCTAAAGCCGTCAGAGCAGCTGGGTTGGGAACAGAAGCTGTAGAGCGTTGTGAGCGTGCCGTTCGGGGTCATTTTGAAGATTGTCCCGTGGCCGTTGGCCCCGCCAAAAGTGGCCGTCCCATAGAGGTTGCCGCTGGTAGCTATGAGCCCCGCGGAGGGGTCTGTTCCATCCGGGCAGCCGCTTTGGGAGCAGAAGCTGTGAAGGGTTGTCAGTGCGCCAGCCGGGGTGATTTTGAAGAGCGTGCCACAGCCTCCGCTGCCGCCAAGGCAGTAGGTTCCGGCTCCGCCAACAGCTGTTCCTCCATAAAGGTCTCCATTGGCGCCCTGAACCAATCCCACGACGGCGTCCGAGCCATCCGCGCACCCGGCTTGGGAGCAGAAGCTGTAAAGTGTCGTCAGAGTCCCGCTCGGCGTGATTTTGAAAACCGTGCCGTGGTTGCTGGCTCCGCCCGCAGCCGTGGTCCCATAGAGATCTCCATTAGCGGCCTGGACGAGTGTTCCATTTGGAGAAGAGCCGTCTGGGCACCCGGCTTGGGTGCAAAATCTGTAAAGGGTCGTCAGCACACCGCTTGGGGTAATCCTGAACACTGTCCCACAGCCCAGGGAAACAGCACAGTTGGCGCCGCCGAGCACCGTGGTCCCGTAAAGGTCTCTATTGGTAGCCTGGATCAGGCCATTCGGGTAAATCCCGTCGCCAGACCCCGATTGGGCGCAAAAATTGTAAACCGTCGTGAGCACGCCGCTTGGGTTAATTCTAAAGATCGTTCCACAGAAAGCATTGGCAGCACAATTGGCGCCACCACGTAGGGTCGTTCCGTAGAAGTCGCCATTGGCGGCCTGCACGAGCCCGGCACCCGGCTGTTTGCCCTCGGTTCCGCTGAAGCTATGCAAGGTGGTGAACTTCACGTCGCTCGCATCTGAGTCGTTGGACTGCGCAGACGCGAGTGTCGCGACAAATCCCAACGCCAGCAACGGCAGGACAAGGCTTATCCGAGGCATTAACAATTCACCAATCGTCATTTTTGTCATATCGAGGGTAATTGCTGAGCAAGTATACACTAAGTTGTCCGGTAGCATCCACGCAGGTTAGTAATGTGAGTACCAAATCAATAAATCGTCAGTTCGACCGGCGATCCCGCGCTGCACCCCAGCGCCTGTGCGGCCGATCCTTGGCTGGCGGCCACTTCGAGATAGCCCGAGCTTCCGACAATCACGAAAAGCTCGCCGGGCGCGCATTCGGAGAACGTCAACGCCAGCCGAGTGATCGCTTGCAATCCGGCGTTCAAAGAAAAGGCGTGCGTGCGAAGGGCGGGGAATTGATCGATGTGGAAATTCGTGGCAAGATTTCCGAAATGATCGGCTTTTAGGATGGTTCCGGTCCAGGTGTGCTTGCCCGTATGCGTGGGTTTATCGAACGAGGCGCGCAAATAATCTTCGATGCGCTTGCCGAATTGAGCGGGCGTTATTCCCGCAGCCAGGTGCGCGGCCACCGGCGAAAAGACATCGCGGCCGTGAAATGTTCGGCTCACCGGATGCAAGAAGAACCGCTCGCTGGTGATATGCCGAACTTTAGGCTGTTCGCGTGCGAATACCAGCGAGAGCACGCCATTATCTGGCGCCACGAAATACTGGCCGCCCATTTCAGCCAGCAATGGCCGCCGTGCGGAGCCGACGCCCGGGTCGACCACAACAACGTGAATGGTCTTCTTCGGAAAATGACGGTAGGCTTGCGCGATAGTGAACGCGCCGTCGGCAATCTCGTAAGGTTGAACGCCGTGGCAAATGTCAATCACCTGCGCGGAGGGCTGGATTCCGAGAATCACGCCTTTCATCACTCCGACAAAATGGTCGGAAATGCCGAAGTCAGTAGTGAGTGTAATGATGGGACGGGTCACCGTCTCAATTTACACGGGAATCCCTAGTCGTGGTCAACGCATTTGCTTCCAACGGGAGCATAGTTGGGGGCGTTGGGCGAGGTGTTGACGAATACCATTCCTCCGGGGCCGATCAAACCGGTCACGATGGGAGTGACAACTCCGGTTGTCAGGTCGAGCGTGCCAACAAACGGGCCTCCATCGGCAGCCGTGTACGCCGAGCCTGGAGCGAACGCTTTCTTACTCAGAGTGTAGACGGCATTCAAGCCCTTGTCGGCGAAGAGCAGAAAGCCTTCGCTGGATGTGACAAAGGCGGTATCGTCGGTTTCAACACGCATCGGCCCGCCGGGCGTTAGATAGCTCAACGGAAGACGCAACACTCGCTGGTCTGAAAGGCTTGGATGACTCACGATGATCAGTTCCTGGTCGCCCTGGCTATCCAGCACGATGTTGCCTAGAGGATCGAGAGTCATCGAATCGGGATCCTGCAGGTTGAGCTGGATGGTCGCGTCGGTGGGTATGTCGATGGCGCTGGCTTCTCCGGCAAGCACCGGTTCGACGTCCACTGTGGTTCCTACCAGTTTGGCGCTGACAATGGCAGGGCCAGTGTTGGGATTGTTCGCGGGATTGGAGGCGCTGATGTAGACTTTGCAGTCTCGAAAAACCAAGTCATCGTACCCGCCGCCGTGAAGTGTAGGACCGAACGTGTATTCTTCTTGCTCGTGAGTTTGCGGATTGATGATGACCAGATTCGGGTTGGCATCTTCATTTTGCAGCGCCCACAAAAGCATCGTATTCGGGTCCATTTTCAAGCCGTCATTATGACCCGGCACGGTGTAGGTATGAACAACGGTACCGTCCATTTTGTATTCGACGACTTGAGTGCTCTTGCCGTCGGAACCGTCCGGGGCATTGCCGTCGCCGTATCCCACGAACACATGATTGTTGAGCACGGCGATGGAATCGGGCGCGCTCAAACCGGCCGGCGCGTTCGCAAATACAGTTAGCTGATAAGGCGATACTGCCTGGGGTGCTGGTGGAGTCTGTCCGAACGCGGAACCCGCAGTCAGACCAAGCGTCAGAGCTGCCAACGGAAGGAGGGAGGTGCTTAAGTTTTTCATGGGTTAGCCAACCAAACTCGCTCAGTATAGCCAGCCCGTGTTACAAATCGCCCTAACGGCGTGTTAATAATGTGTCAATCGCAAACAGCTTTGCGAGTTTAATTGACGGCGAGCATGACCGATCCGGTGTTACTCACCGCGCCGCGAATAGACACCGTGAGTGAGTTTTGGCCTGGATTCAATGACGCCGGGACAACGATGGTAACCTCGAGCACGCCCACCACTGCGGGCGTCATTCGCGCGCTGGCCACAGCGACGCTTCGCCCTCCGACCATCGCCGTGACAAGACCTTGCGGACTGACAGGCGACCCTTCGGGAGCCGCGGCTCCATCCGCAATCGGCGCAGTAAGCGGGCCTTGTCCCGTCAAATACACGGTCAGCAATGTTCCTGGCGACGCCGGATGGGCCTGCCCGTTCACGGCGCCGTCCTGATTTTGTGCGATCGCGTGGTTCTGGGAATCGACAAACAAGCTGGGCGCGGCTGGCTGTACCGTCACTTGTTTCGGCGGAAGGACATGACCTCCGGCCACCACCGTAACTGTCGCCGATCCCACTTGTGTCTCGTACGGAACCTGGGCATTGATTTGGCCTGGACTCACGTAGCCCAACGCCGCGGGAATTCCGTTGATGAAGACGGAAGTGCCCGAAAGAACCTTGAGCCACGGTGCACTGGATACGAGCGCGACAGCCGGCGCCAAGTTAGAGCCGAACAAAGAAACGATGGAACCGGGCGCCACCGGTCCCGGCTGAAATCCACCCGCATTCACTATCGACACCACGCCACCGGTCGCCTGTGCCTGCAAGCCAAACGCGACCACGCTGTCGAGCGTGCCCACATAGACTTTCCCGTTCGCAATGGTCGGCGTTGAGAACTTGACGTACGAGCCTGCGTTGCCCTGATAAAGCTGATGGGTGAGATCGGCCGCATCGAAAGCATGCAACTGGCCGGCGGGGTCGATGGTCCACAGGATTCCGTTTGCGACACCGTTCGCCGAGATGCTGGGAACGGTCCCGAGCATGGCGAATGTCGCGGCACTGGCCGAAACGGGAAGGGCGGAAAGGAGTCCATTCTGAACCGAGAAAGCCTTCACTTGATCGTGCGCCGAGGAAAAATACACGGTGTTATTGAAGTAAGTGGGAATGCCGAAGAGCGGGCCCACCGCGCCGGTGAGCGATTGCACAATCTGGACGTCTCCATTTGGCTGGAAATGGCCCATATTATCGCGATCCAGCAAATAAACCGTACCGGATTTGCTTCCGGCCACCAGCAAATGCGGATGGGCCGCGCTTCCGGCTCCATCGGGCAACAACAGCGCACCGCTCGATCCGAGGTCCAAATCTTTGTCGCTCAGCTCCTTGGCGTTGTAGGGCGTGAAGTAGTCCGCGATGGCAATGCTTTTTCCGGTGGAGAGTTTGAGAATGCTTTCACCCAAGTCTGGACCGCTGGTGTTTGCGTCGAAGGTGCCGTTCGCCGAGACCCCATAAATATTGCCGCTTGAGTCCGCAGCCAGCCCAGCGCCGCCTTGCCAGAAAGACCCGGCGTCCCAATCCGGCGTGTCGCTGAAAACCGCGGATTGCTGCAGCGTCTTGGCATCATAGCCAATGATCCAGCCGTGATAATTTCCCGAATCGCAATGGGACGACCATGCCGTATACACCACGCCGTTCAGGAACAGCAAACCTGCGCGCTCTTTGTACAGCCACGGCTCGAAAGGAACCGTATTTGTCCCGTTGCCGCTGCCCGGAACGGAGGCCTGGATCTCCACCGGACTGCCCGGCCTCTCAACTCCCGTCGTTACGTCCAGCGCATGCAGACGCTGCACGTAGTTGCCGTCCGGCCCCTCCTCGGTCATGGCGACGACATACAAAGTACCGCTGGCGGGGTCGATCACGGGCGTTCCTGTGATGCCCACTTCAGGCGCTATGGAGCTGCATTCCAGATCGGCGGCGGACGCCGTGGTCACGCCTTGCGCGGGATTGAGGAAGCTGACGTGCCACAGCGGCGCGGCAAGTGCGTTGTCGGCGTCGAGCGCGTAGACGCTGTCATGTTCGGTGGCGACATAAACCACGTTGTGGATCCCATTTCCGAGGATGATCACTCCCGGCAGATAGAGCGGCTGAGTATAAACCTGGCCGTCTACCGGATAGCTGAAGAGCTGGCCAAATTGGCCGGAACTGACGCTCGCCGGAGTGAGCAGCGTTTCGTTCAGATTTTGGCCCGTTCGCGCCAGGTCGTTGTGATAGGTCAGGACGCTCACTTGGCAGTTCCACAGGAGCGCGCACAGAAGAATGGGGTGGGTGTGGAGCATCCGCTTGTTAGATTCGTGAGTTACCGCAAAGTTACGGGCCGCGAGTACCAGATTGCGGTCTTCACTTGCCGCTTTTGCCGGGCGCGCGCGATGGACATCAGCCTGCGCGGCTGAAACAGCTCCAGGATTGTCTTCCAAGGTGCGTGGGCGATCCTGTCTCTCACCGGTTCCCAATCGGCGTCCGGGTGGCAGCGGAGCTGAAATTGAATCCGATTTCGTTCGAAAATGCGGTAAATCTGGCCCGCATTGTAGTACTTCGATACGGTGGCCTTTCCTTCGTGCAGTACCGAGGATGTAGGGGCAAACAGATTTCGGAAGCCCATGCGGGCGGCCAGGACGCCCCACTCCGCGTCTTCCCAATAGAACGGGTCGTACCAGCAGGTCTCATGGATGAATTCGCGCAATAATTCGGTTTGAAACAGCGACGATCCACCGCCTGAGTAAGCGTGTTCGACGACACCGCTTCCGGGCGCAGGGCTTAGTTCCACTAGATTTACCAAACCATCTTGCATACTGATGCGGGTGCGATTGGTTTCTGTGCCGGTGAGGGCGCCGGCCATTGTGACGCGGGACGCAACGGAGAACACATCCGGCCCGATGCAATCCAATGCGTTGCATAGCGCGTCGGGATTCACCAGGACATCGCTATTCAACAGGTAAGTCCATCCCGTTGACACGCAACTCATGCCTGCGGCTATTGCCGCTGAGAAGCCGAGAGGACGCCGGGAATAGACAAACGTGCACTTCGGATGGCGATCTTCAACACTCGCGTAGTCGGCCGGCCTGCGAACACCGTTGACGACCACCACCACCGGAACATCCATCGAGAGGCGGGCGGTGGCAAGGTCGAGCGCCTCCAGGCAGTTGCTCAACATTGCCGGATTTCCCCGCTCGGGTATGACGACGCTGAGGGTAGCAGGCGGCGAACACGGGATCCGCACCGCGGGTTTTACATTCCGTAGCCGCGATTGCAAGAGCGTGATGAGTCCGAGCACCAGATCGGCGGCATGCTTCTTCGCGTCCAGCATCCTCGGGAGACGGAGCCGTGGCGCGCGGTTCCAGCGGTTAGCCGCATCGCTGGTCTGGGCGCCGAGCAGCGCGAACCCGAGCTGGCGGGCATCCTGACTGCGGCCGGCGCGCCAGGGTGAATAGGGATGCTGGACGGCGCTGACGAATTCCGTTACTCCCTCTGCTTGAAGAGGGAGAGAAGCGCTGAAATGGATGGGCTGGCAGGTTTCATTGACGATGCGCGCAACCGTCCGATCCTCCCGCGAGATTACCAGCGAGTTTTGATCGCCGGCGCGATTCGCGGGCGGCAGCTTCCCTTCTAGCAAGACAAAGCGGCGTCCGTTGCCCTGGCACGAGAATCCGGCGTCGGCGCGCGACCACAGGGTGCCCGCTCGATCGCGGTCGTGCCAGCCCCACAGCGTCCGCAGAGCTCCCACGGGCTCGCTGCGCGTCCGGAACACGCAGGTGCGGCACTCTTCGACGGTGTCTTCTAGATACGATTGACGGAAATTCTCGTATGGAGCGCCGTTCCAGATGCCGGCCAGACTCGAATTGACCAGACTTCCCATCGGCTTTCGATCCAGGACCTCGCACACCACTACGTCGCCGTTGGCGAGCACATGGGCGGTTTCGAACGGATTCTGATCGCAGAAAAACGCGTTCGATGTGCCTTCCTCCCGGGCGAACGGTTTCGGCCGCGCGATGCTGATTTGAATGAGCCCGGCGTTTGTGGCTGCCTCCTGGACATTGGCCTCGATGTGACCGAGAAACTGGTCCGTCAACTGCCCGTCGGAACGCGTCTCGCATTGCGCGCGATAGGGAACGCCTTCCCGCTGGAGGATGGGATGGATGGAGAGCAGAGGAGCGCCCAAGCGTTCGCCCAATGCCGCCACCCCGGCGATCTGGTCTACATTCGACTGCATTGCCACCATTGCGAGATCGATCATCGGAGCATGGTCCGGCATGAGTTGGCACCGCGAAGCCAGCCGATCCAAACGGCTCTCCAGAGCCTTCAGCGTGCCGCCGCCATAAATGGCGCCAAATTCATCGGCTTCGAGCGTATGCAGCGACACGCTCAGGCGATCCAAGCCCGAAGCCGGCAAGCGATCTACAACGTCCCAAGGAATGGTAACCAGCGATGTAACCAGTTCCACTTGCGCCGACGAAGATTTAGCGGTGCCGATCGCGTCAATCAGCCGCGGATAATTGCCGGACTCCCCGGAATAATTCAGCCGGATGATTTCAGGGCGGTCCAGGGCCGCAACCAGCCCTTCCAAGAGCGCGAAATCCATATCCTCGCCTACACCGCGCAGTGTCTCGCGCGAGCAAAACACGCAACGCAGCGGACAGCGCGACGTGAGCTCGATCCACAGCACTGCCGGAGTTCTTCGATTCGTCACCAGCCGGAGGTTAACGCAGCGGTCGGGTCGAAGGCAACACGCAGCGCGTTACAGTTCACTCAACGCCGCCACCAAAGCCCCCCGCGCCGTGGACACCATCGGATTCGACGCCATCCGAACCTCGGCGATCGCGACCGGCAGTTCGGTTTCCCTCAGCGATTTCTCGAAACGGTCGCGGAACCCGGGCGGCATCACGCTGCCTCCGCTCAGCACCAGCGGAATGGGCCGGTTGAGCTTGGGCATGTTCTGCACACTGGCGAACTGATCCCTGAGCGCCGCCACCAGCGCCTGAATCACGTCGTCATAATAAGTGCTCAGCGCCTGATGGATCTTGTTCACGAAATGCCCGTTGAAGTGGAACGATTCCTCTTTGATGCTCCGAATACGCGTGGCCGGCTCGCCCCGCAACTGCGCTGCGCTTGAATCGATAAAATCGCCGGCCTTCGGGATGCTGAAGCTAAACACCGGCACCGACAGGTACGCCAGACAAACGTTGCACAGCCCGCCGCCGCAACTAATCCCGATGCCGGTGTAGTTGGAGGCTTCCAACTCGCCGTACACCACCGCCAGGCCTTCGGAAATGGGATGTGCGTCAAATCCTAGCTTGGAAAGCATGGTTTTCAGACTGGATTCGTGTTCGTTCACTTCCTCGCTGGCGCCCAAGGGAGCGGCCGGAACGCTGAAGCAGACACGACGCCCCTGTCCCTCGCCCTCACCCATCACCAGACCGACGATTTGGCGGACCAACGTCAAACTGTTGGCCTCGTCGGGATTCAGGACCCCTCGCAGCATGGGCCGCCGAGTTTCTTTGTGGAACAGATTGGCGAAGCGCTCGCTCTCATCGCCATATACCGTGATCTCCGCGTCCTGGACCAGATGCGGAATGCGCTCTTTCTTCAAAACGCCCTGGGTCAGCTTGGAAAATGGAATGTTGACGAAGGCGTTCAGTTGCGTATCGAACTGAATATCCTTGTCCTGGCGCTGGGCAGCGACTATACGGCTGGTGCCGACATCGAGCCCCAGTGCCGAGAGAGTTTGCGAATTTGAAGCAGTCATCAGTTGTACTCCTGGTAGGCGCCTTTTCCGCGCAGCGCCCGGATTGCGTCCCGGTATCGTTTTTGCAGTTTTCCGCGATAGCGTCCCACTGGCAGATTTTCCGCCGCGGCGTTTTTGCGGATTTCGGCGATAGACGCTTCCAGACCCTCACCCATCGATGATGGGCCGGTTTCGATCTTCGCCGCATCCCCTTCAAATCCGAACAGCTTTACGCTCGCCAGCGGCAGCTTGTAGTTGTCCGCGAGCCCAAGCTCGGCGAAAGGCAGGTTCGCCTCCCAGTCCAGGTGATAGCCCACGCCATAATTCGCCGGGTTCACCGACACTTGGGCATGCGCCACGCAGTTTGTGGCTGGAATGTCATAACGAGCGCGCAGCATCTGGGTCAAGACGCGTCCCGCGTAGACCTGCGCGGCGTTGACTGCCGGCTCCCCGCCGCTGCCCTTGCTGCGTGCCTCGAAGGCCACTCCAAAGAAGCTCTGGTTGAGATTGATGTAGATCCAAATATCGTCCGCCCACACGGAGTTTCCGGCGTGATTGGCGAAGTCGCTCTCGCGCACAACACGGAAAATACGGCCAAAACGGTCGATCACGAAGTGGTAGGAATGACGGCGCCTGACGTATTCCAATAAGCCTTCCCCGGCTTGTCGCAACGATCGGTTCTGGTTTTCCTCAAAGGGCGCCCAGTGGCTTTCCGTGGTGTGGTAAACGATGCCAGCCGGAACGCTGCGCCACTCGCCCCCGGAAGCGATTGGATCGGATTGAGCCCGAGCGAATGCCATATAGCGGCGCGGTTCGGTAAACGTGGCGTATTGTTCTTCGATCCGCAGTCCGTTGCTATAGAGGTCGAACTGCGGCGTTGTTTGTACCAGCCAGACTTGTCCGGCAGGCTTGCTCACCGGTTTGCCCGGCGGCAGCATGGCAGTGGTATCGGTGTGCGTCAAGGCCGCTAAGAGTGTGATAACTACGACCGATATTCTTCGTAAGGGGCGCACCCACTCCCGCCGGCTCCCGGCCTTGAGATCCGGGCTTTCCCTCAGGCTTCGCCGCAGAAATTTCAGCCGACCTGCCGGATCGGAGAACCAGCCAGCACGCCACCCCAGCGACCTTCGCCAGACCATTCGAGTAACCAGAGACGTATTGCTCCCGGAGCAGTAGTGCTGGCGGTTGAGGAACACTCTCAGCGAATCGCTCACTAGAACTAGTAGGAATGCTGGTACCCGCACGTTGGTACGGCGGCTCGATTAAACTGAGCAATTGTCCAGTGAAATAGCACCTTATCGTGTTAGAATTGTGCAACCACCTTCAGTAAGAGGGGGAGGGATCATGTTCAGGAAGTTGTTGCAGGCTTCCTCGTCGGAGAGCCGATTTATGGCCCCCGCGGAAGAGCAAAAAGACTCGTCGGCCAGGCCGTCAGCGCCCGGCATCAGTGAACGGAATCGCAACGATTCGTTTGAGAATGCGAAGCTGTCATCCTTCGAAGAGATCTACCATAAGTCCTCCTTTAAAGCCGCTACTTCCACCGCCGCGTGGGACATCATGAAAGTGGCGGACATGATCGCGAGCGAGCATTTGCACGGTCTGTCCCCGGCCGGTAAGCACAGCGCGCTGATGATGGCTCTGGAATCGGCGGGCGTCGCGGTTGAGGACATGTTGCAAGACGCGGTCCAGCGCCAGCGTGTCCTGAACGACTATGAAGACAGCCAGCGCAGACGGTTGGAAGAGTTTGAGAAAATCAAACTCGGAGATAACGACCGGTTGGGCGAAGAGATGGAGGCCATGTGCGCGAAGTATCAGATGCGAATCGCCACTGGCCGGCAGGAAATCGAACGCGAGCGGGCGACGTTTCGCGAATGGCAGGAGCGCAAAGATCGGGAGCAGCGCCGGATCTCTGAAGCAGCCTCGGCTTGTGTCTCGGGCGAGTCTTCGGGATCGAGCGACGCCAGCATCTCGCGCCTGCTGGAGAAAAATTCCGGGCGGTTGAGGGAGTCGGCGTAGCGCCGTTGCGCGCGTCGCTCATGAAAAACGAGGCGAACGACATCGTAAATCGAACTGACGTTTTCGGCAAATAGTTTCTTGTCATTGAAACGTAGCCCATACGCCATCAGGGCCTAACGGCTGTGTGCGAAGAATGGTAAACTGCCATGCAACCTGAATCTAACGCTGTTTTGGAACGGAGATCGAAATCCCGCTTTCCGTTGCGATTGAGTGTTCGATATCGCACGCTTTCAGGCGGCCCATCTCTGGTTGGCGTCGGCCGGACTGTTAACATGAGCAGTCGCGGTCTGCTGATCGCCACGGAAGAAACCAAGGTGCGCACAGGCGCGCGCTTGCAACTGATGGTGGATTGGCCGCCCTTGTTGCACGGAATCACGCCGTTGCAACTCATCGTCTCATGCCGGGTAACTCGTTGTGAGCCCGAAGAGTTTGCCGTCGAACTGGACCAATACCAGTTCCGTACCAAGAAGGCCAAATCGGGTGCACAGCGCACTTCCGAGCCGCGCGGTTAGCTGAGCCGCGCACATAGTAGTAACCGGCCTGCCCTGCGCTGCCTTACGATTTTGCGTAAGCTGGATTCGATGGTTCAAACAAAAACTCCCCCTTTCCGCGCCGACCATGTGGGCAGTCTGCTTCGTCCGCCAGAACTGCTCCAAGCCCGCGACGATGCAAAGAACGGCCGCATCAGCCAGGCGGACTTGCGCCGCGTGGAAGACCAGGCGATTCGTGAAGTTGTTCTTCGTCAAGAGGATCTGGGCCTGGAAGGCGTCACCGACGGGGAGTTTCGCCGCTCCTCCTGGCACATGGATTTCTTGTACCAGGTGGGAGGCACCGCCAAGGTGCAGGACAACGTGAAGGTTCAGTTTCGCAACGACCAGGGCGTCATCGAATTCACCCCGGCCGCTCTGCAGATCAAGGGCAAGCTCAAGCTGGACAAATGCATCTTCGGCGACGACTTTGCGTTCCTGAAATCGGTGGCCCATGCCACGCCCAAGCTCACCATTCCATCGCCTAGCATGATGCACTACCGCAGCGGACGCGCCGCCATCGATCCCGCGATTTATCCCAACATCGACGAGTTTTGGCACGATCTGGCCCAAGTCTACGCGCAGGAGATTGCCGAGCTCGCGAAACTTGGCTGCACTTATTTGCAGCTCGACGATATCAGCCTGGCCTATTTGAACGATCCGGCCCAGCGCGAGCAGGTCAACAAGATGGGCGAGGATGGCGAGCACGCGCATATCCGCCACATCAAGACGCTCAACCAGGCGCTGGCCGCGAAGCCCGCTGGTATGTCGATTTGCACGCATCTCTGCCGCGGTAATTTCCGGTCGTCATGGGCCGCTTCCGGCGGCTACGATCACGTAGCCGAAGCTCTCTTCGGTGAACTGAACGTGGACGGTTATTTCCTGGAATTCGACGATGCGCGCTCGGGAACGTTTGCGCCGCTGCGTTTTGTCCCCAAGGGCAAGAAGGTGGTGCTTGGTTTGTTGACATCGAAACGCGGCGAACTGGAAAACAAAGACGATCTGAAGCGCCGCATCGACGAAGCCTCGAAGTACGTTCCGCTCGATCAGATTTGCCTGAGCCCGCAGTGCGGATTTTCGTCTACTAGCGAAGGCAATGCGCTCACCATGGACCAGCAGTTCCAAAAACTGCGGCTGGTAGTGGAAACCGCGGGCGAGGTCTGGCGCGACTAGCTTTACTTCAATTCCGCGATCATGGCATCCACCTGTTGGATCGCAAGGCCGCCGGCGGCCCAGTGGTAATCGGCGGTGAGCACTTTCGAGATTTCGTCTTTGCTCGCGCCTGACCTCGCCATGCTCTGGATGCGATCGCGCATGGCCTGGAAATTATCGCGGAACTTGACGATCCCCGCGCGGTCTGAAATGGGCCCGTGCCCTGGGATCGCAATATCGAAATCGAGCTTCAGCAGCCCATCCAGCGTCTTGGTCCATTCCAGCGCGCTACCGCCGTTGGCGTAATCGATGAACGGCTGCGGCGGAAACGTCAGGAACAAATCCCCGGTGTGAATCACCTTGTCGGTAGGGAAGACCATCACCGCATCGCCGCCCGTGTGGCCGCGCCCATAGTAGTGAGCGCGAACCTCCTTGCCGCCCAGATAAACGGACATTTCATCGGTGAACGTCACGCGCGCCAGCCCCGGTTGCTTCAACAGAGCCATATTGGCTCGCGCGTTGCGATGCGAGATCACCTCGGCATTCATCGCGAGCATCTTGGCGTTGCCGCCCGAATGATCGTCGTGCTGGTGCGTGTTCAACACGTACTTGATGGCTCTGTCCGTCACCGTCCGCAGCTTCTCCAGGATCTCGTCGTGATTGCGGTCGAACATATCGTCCACGAGGATCACACCTTCATCGGTGACTTGGACCGCAACGTTTCCCGCACCCACGCCCTTGGTCACGCCGATGACATACAAATCGTCCTTGAGTTTTTGAATGCCGATCGGTGGCGCGGGTTGTGTCTGCGTGTAAGTGAGCCACGCGCCTGCCAAAGCCGCTGCCACCGCGCATCCTCGTATCACAATCGTCCGCCGCATGCGGGGCAATGTATCACATTTTCCGGATAGTGCTTTCCGGATACTCTTAAGTTATGCGCGTCTCGCTTCTCCTGTTTCTGATCGTCGCTGCGTCCGTGTGGGCTCAAAGTCCACCCGCGTGGGTGCAAAAGAGCAACCAGAATTCCCAGCTCCTGATCGCGATCATGGCACGCTACGCGCCGGAGGATGCCGCCGCGGAAGGCGTACCCGGATTGGACGAGCAGGTCAGCAGTTCCACGCCCGGTGAACCCGAGCGCTTCCGCAAGGATCTGTCCGCTGCGCGCGACGAATTAGAAAAGCGCCTTGCTGGCGAAAAAGACGCGCTGGTACGCCAGGATCTTGAGATCCTGATCGCGCAAGTGAATCGCGACATTCGTGCTTCGGAAGCACGCGAGCGCATCCTGCTGCCGTACGACGACGTCGCCGGCACCATCTTCTTTGGCATCAAGAGCCTTCTGGACGATCAGATCACCGCAGATCGCCGCCCCGCTTCCGTGGTTCGGCTGCGCAAGTACACGGGCCTCGAGTCCGGCTATGAGCCCCTCACGATTCAGGCCGAGAAACGCTATCGCGAGAAGCTGCAAACGCCCGGGCTGGTCGGGCCATCCAAACTGGCGGTCAACAAGAACCTGGAAAACACCCAGGCCTACATCACGGGCATCGATCTGCTGCTCGAAAAATACAAGATGGCCGGCTACCAGGACGCGTTTACAAAACTGAAGGAACAGCTTGCGTCCTATGACGAGTTTGTTCGCACCGACGTCTTGCCGAAGGCGCGCGAGGACTTCCGGCTTCCACCCGAGCTCTACACCATCTCGCTCGAAAATTACGGCATCGACTACGGTCCGGACGAATTGACGCGCCTGGCCCACCAAACGTTTTCAGATTTGCAGAGCCAGATGCAATCCATCGCGGCGAAAATCGCGAAAGAACGCCATCTGTCGTCGCCGGACTATCGCGCCGTGATCGCCGCTCTGAAGAAAGACCAGATTCCAGGCGATCAGGTGCTGCCGCATTATCAAAAGCGACTGGCGGAAATCGAGGGTATCATTCGACGCGAGCACCTGGTCACGCTGCCCGATCGCCCGGCCATCATTCGATTAGCCTCGGCCGCCGAAACCGCGCAGCAGCCCGCGCCTCACATGGAGCCTCCGCCGCTGATCAACAATCATGGCGAGCGCGGCCAGTTTGTGCTGCCGCTTGAAACCACCGGCAAAGGCGGCGAGACGCTCAAGTACGACGATTTCTCCTTTGCGGCCGCATCCTGGACGCTCACCGCGCACGAAGCCCGTCCAGGCCACGAGTTACAATTCGATGCCATGGTGGAGCGCGGCGTATCGCTGGCGCGCGCGCTGTTTGCCTTCAACAGCACCAACGTTGAAGGCTGGGGGCTCTATTCGGAATGGTTCATGCTTCCCTACATGCCGGACGACGCCAAACTGGTTTCGCTCGATTACCGCCTGCTGCGCGCCGCGCGTGCGTTTCTCGATCCGGAATTGCAGCAGGGCAAAGTCACGCCCGAGCAAGCCATGCAAGTCCTGGAAAAGGACGTAGTCTGTTCGCCCGCGTTCGCCACAGAGGAGGTGGAGCGCTACACATTCCGCATGCCCGGCCAAGCACCCTCGTATTTTGATGGATACACGCGCTTGCTCGAGATTCGCCAGGCCACCGAAAAAGCTCTCGGCCCCAAATTCAACGTCCAGCGCTTCCACGACTTCATCCTGTCGCAAGGCTTGTTGCCTCCGAATCTGTTGCGCAAAGCCGTGATGGAAGATTTTGTACCTTCTAGCCCTAGGGCGTGAAGGCCACCAGCCACAGCGTCCCCGATATAATGTGAGCGACGTTCGAAACACCCATAGGAGACAGGTTTGGAAAAACAGACGTTCGACAAGGGCCTCACCATTCGCCGCGATATGTTCGGCGCCGAGCTTGCCGACAAGGCTTGGGCGGCTGCCGACGATTTCAACCGCCCGTTCGAAGAGCTGGTGAATCAGTATTGTTTCGGCGAGATCTGGTCGCGCCCCGGCCTGGACCGCAGGACGCGCAGCATTGTCACGCTTTCGATGCTCACGGGCTTGAACCGGCCCAATCAAATTCGCGCTCATGTGAAGGGCGCCATCGCGAACGGAGTCACCAAGGAAGAGCTGAAGGAGTTGTTCTTGCAGGCGGCAATTTATTGCGGCGTGCCCGCGGCCGTGGATAGCTTTCGCATCGCCCGGGAAGTTTTCAAGGAGATGGGAATCTGAACGGGTGCGTCAACGCCATCTACGGCGTTGCTTTGAACTTTCGCGGCGAGCTGGAATCCCTGGCCGAGCAGTTGCATCGCGATCCCTACCAGAAGCTGCCCGTCGCCCCCGTGCTCTACCTCCGCCCTCGGAACACTTGGAGCGCCAATGGCGCGGCCATCTATTTGCCCTCCGAGACGAAACAACTGAAGATGGCGGGCACAATCGGCATCCTGATCGGCCGCGTGAATCAAATTGCCGGCTACGTCGCGGTGAACGATGTGAGCATTCCTCACGCCTCCTATTACCGGCCCGCGATTCGGCAGCGCTGCCGCGATGGATTTTGCGTGATCGGTTCAGACAGAGTGGATCGGCAACCGCGGGAGATTCGGATCTCAATCAACGGTGAACTTCGCTGTCACGCCAGAATTGCGGATCTGATCCGACCTGCCGATCGCTTGATCGCGGACATCAGTGAGTTTATGACTCTCCAACCCGGCGATATCGTGCTTGCCGGCGAACCGCCCGATGCGCCGCTCGCGCAGGCCGGCGATCGAGTGCGTGTAGAAGTCGATGGGCTGCCCGCCATCGAAAATGAAGTCGTGCCGGAGATCGCACCCAAATGAAGTCCGCGCGTGTGGCCTACGCCGGCGCGATTCACCACGCCACCGAGCAGAACGGCTGCTTACGATTGACCGACGGTCGAGTTGTAAGTGAAGACGCTGTCGTCTGGCTACCGCCCATCCAGGCGGGAACTATTTTCGCGCTGGGTCTCAATTACGCCGACCACGCCAAAGAGCTCGCTTTCAAAGGGCCCGACGAGCCGCTGGTCTTCTTGAAAGGTGCGCAAAGCCTCTGCGGCCACCTTGGGACAACGCGCCGCCCGCGCGACGTCACATACATGCATTACGAGTGCGAGTTAGCGGTGGTGATCGGGAAGACAGCTCGGCGGGTGTCGAAGGCAAATGCGTACGAGTACGTCGCTGGGTACACCGTCGCGAACGACTATGCGATTCGCGATTATCTGGAAAACTACTATCGCCCGAACTTTCGCGTGAAGAGTCGTGACTTTGCGACACCGTTAGGCCCTTGGTTGGTGGATTCCGCCGAGGTCCCAGATCCGATGAATCTCCCATTGCGAACGTTGGTCAACGGTAAAGTAACTCAGGAAGGCAATACGCGGGACATGATTTTCGATATTCCTGCGCTCACCGCCTATCTCAGCGAATTTATGACTCTGTCTCCAGGCGACATCATCCTGACTGGGACGCCCAAGGGGCTCGCCGATGTGCGGGTTGGCGATGAAGTAGTTACGGAGATTGAAGGAATCGGCAGTTTGAAAAACACAATCATTGGCGACGCTCAGGAGAACACCCATGTTGGATGAAATCAGTATTCGCGATGCCGCCAGGCGTCTGGACGAATCGGAGCGCGCGCGCACCCAGATTCGGCAGCTTTCAATCCAACATCCGGGGATGAATATCGACGATGCGTACGCCGTGCAGAAAGCCTGGGTCGGGCTCAAGACTAGCGCCGGTCGCGTGGTGAAAGGCCACAAAATCGGCCTTACTTCGAAGGCCATGCAGTATTCATCGAACATCAACGAGCCCGATTACGGCGTACTGCTCGATGACATGTTCTTCGCCGACGGCTCCAGCATTCCGACCGAGCGTTTCATCGTGCCGCGCCTGGAAGTGGAACTCGCGTTTGTGCTCGGTAAGCCGCTCCAGGGACCGAACTGCACCATTTTCGACGTGCTGAGTGCAACAGAATATGTTACGCCGGCCGTGGAGATCATCGACGCGCGCATCCAACAGGTGGACCCCGAGACAAAAGCTACGCGCAAGGTTTTCGACACCATCTCGGACAATGCCGCGGGCGCGGCCCTGGTTGCAGGCGGCCGTCCGTTTCGTCCGCTCGATACCGACCTGCGCTGGGTCTCGGCGGTCTGCTATCGCAACGGCGTGATCGAAGAATCGGGCGTCGCGGCGGCTGTGCTCAATCATCCTGCTAACGGGGTGGCGTGGCTTGCGAATAAATTTGCCGCGCACAACGTCAGTCTCGCGGCGGGCGAATTGATCCTGGGCGGATCGTTCACGCGACCCGTGCCCGCGCGGCGCGGCGATACGTTCCATATCGATTATGGCCCGTTCGGTTGCATCTCGTGTCACTTTGAATAAAACCAATGGAGCTGAAACCGAACACATTCAAGTCCGCGCTGAAGAGCGGTGAGCGCGCACAGATCGGCTTGTGGCTGGGCCTGACGGATCCGATTTGCGCCGAGATCTGCGCGGGCGCTGGTTTTGATTGGCTGCTCATCGACGGTGAACACGCGCCCAACGATGTCCGCTCTATCCTGGCTCAACTACAGGCGGTCGCGCCGTATCCCGCGCACCCGATTGTGCGGCCGGTGTCTGGCGACGTCCAGCTCATCAAGCAACTGCTCGACGTCGGCGCGCAGACGCTGTTGGTGCCTATGGTGGAGAGCGCCGAGCAAGCCAGGCTCTTGGTGGCAGCTATGCGCTATCCGCCCAGTGGCATTCGCGGCGTGGGCGCGGCGCTGGCGCGCGCTTCGCAATGGAACCGTGTCACCAATTACCTGCACGACTCGAACGATCAGATGTGCCTCCTGGTCCAGGTGGAGACGCGCCTCGGACTTGAGAATCTCGACGCGATCGCAGGGGTGGAAGGTGTGGATGGAGTCTTCATCGGCCCGTCCGACCTATCGGCTGCGCTCGGGCACCTCGGTAAGCCTGGGCATGTGGACGTGCAACAAGCCATCGAAGACGCCATCCGCCGCATTCGCGCGTCAGGCCGCGCCGCGGGTATCTTGACCACCGATGAAGCGCAGGCGCGCCGTTACCTGTCGCTCGGCTGTACCTTCGTGGCCGTCGGTCTGGACGGCAATCTGCTCATGCGTGCCACTCAGGACCTCGCGGGAAAATTCAAAAAATAGACTTCCAACATCAAACCCCTTGCGCTTCTACACGTCTTACGGTATAGGTAGAAGCGCAAGGTATGCCGCCAACCAAGTCCGATCTCCCGCAAGGCACCCTGGATCTGTTGATCCTGAAAGTCATCGCTCTCGGGCCGATCCACGGCTATGCGATCGCGCAGCGCATCCAACAGATCTCGCGCGAAGTCTTACAGGTCCAGCAAGGCTCGCTATATCCGGCGCTGCATCGTTTGGAAAATAAGGGCTTCCTGGTGGCCGACTGGAAGGAATCGGAAACCGGCCGTGAAGCGAAATACTATCGGCTCACGGCCAAAGGCCGGTCGCAGCTCAACTCCGAGACGGCGAACTGGAAGCGGCTGGCAACGGCGATTGGGTTGATCGTTAACTTCGCGGAAGGAGAAGCGCGATGAACGAAGAACAACTCGACCGCGAGCTTCGTTTCCATTTCGATCAATTGGTAGCCGATTACGTCCGTCAGGGATTAACCGAGACGGAAGCTCGCCGAAGAGCGGGGCAGGAGTTCGGAGGAATAGATCAAGTGAAAGAAGAGTGCCGGGACGCGAGATCCACGCTGTGGCTGGACAGCACCTTGCAAGATATCCGCTTCGCGCTGCGCTCCATGCGCAAGAACGCCGTTCTAACCAGCACAGTGATTGCGACTCTCGCGCTCGGCATCGGCGTGAACACGGCCATCTTCAGCGTGGTGAACGCCGTTTTGCTGCGGCCTTTGCCTTACGCGCAGCCGGATCGGCTGATTGCTCTCTTTGAGACCACGCCGCAACTTCCGCGGGCTTCCGCCTCCTATCTGAACTATCTGGACTGGCGCAGGCTCAACAACACCTGCGACGAGCTTGCCGCACTGCGTTGGGGGGACTTCAACCTTACGGGCTTTGGCGATCCCGAACGTCTGCACGGCCGGATGGTATCGGCGTCGGTATTTTCGATGCTGGGCGTCTCTCCGGTCATCGGACGCACGTTTACGGCAGATGAAGATCGCCCCGGCGGCAGGCCGGTGGCCTTGATCAGCGAATCTCTTTGGCGCAGGCGCTTCGGAGCGGACACGGGAATCCTGGGACGGGCGCTCACCCTCAACGGTTCCGCCTATACCGTGGTTGGCATTCTGCCCGGCAGCTTCCAGTTTCCGTTCCGCTTTGGCTCCTCCTCCGAGGAGGTTGCGGTTCCTCTTGGTCAAGTAACAGACCCACCCATGCTAGATCGCCTCTTCCATCCGGGCATCCGCGTTGTCGGCCGCCTGAAAACTGGCGTCGCCATCGAGACTGCCCGCGCCGATTTCACGCGGGTCGCAAAGGCGCTTGCTCAGGAATACCCGAAGGCAAATGAAGGACACGGCCTGTCGGTAACGCTGTTAAAAGATGAGTTGGTGGGATATGTTCGCGGCGGGCTGTATCTGCTGATGGGCGCCGTCATCTTCGTGCTCTTAATCGCGTGTGCCAATGTCGCGAATCTTCTGCTGGCACGAGCTACCGCGCGCGAGCAGGAAATCGCCATGCGAAGCGCCCTCGGAGCCAGCCGCTTCCGTATTGTTCGTCAAATGCTCACTGAAAGCCTTCTATTGGCCTTCGCAGGTGGCCTGCTTGGTCTGCTACTGGCATCGACGACCACGGTATTTCTCGTAAAGTCTGAAGCTCGAGTGCTCCCGCGTGCGGAGCAGATCACGATGGACAGCCGCGTACTTTTGTTCACCTTCGCCATGGCGGTGCTGACCGGTTTTCTGTTCGGCCTCGCGCCCGCGCTGCAGGTCTCGCGTTCTGGAATCCGCAACTTCGGTCGAGGCGTGGTGGCCGGCCGTCGCGGATTTCGCGATCTGCTCGTGGTTGGTCAAGTGACTCTGGCGTTGCCATTGCTCGTAGGAGGCGCTCTGCTGATCCGGACACTGTGGAACCTGAACGGAGTGGACCCGGGTTTTGATCCGCACCACACGCTGGCGATCGACGTTTCGCTTTCGCCTTCAGCCGCCTCTACGGGTCCTTCCATTCGCCGCGCTTATGACGACCTGATTCGGCGGCTTGAGAATCTTCCCGGCATCGAGGCCGCGGCGGCAGTCGGCAATCTCCCGATGACGGGTGACGACACTGCCGCCCCGATATCAGTGGAGGGGCGTCCAGTCTCGAAGACTCAGTATGACCTTCCGATTGGGCTTTTGTATCCCACTACGCCCGATTACCTGCAGGTGATGAAGATTCCGCTACTGCGCGGGCGTTTTATTAACGAGCACGACAATCTGACTAGCCAGCCGGTGATGGTGATTGACGAAACAACCGCTCGTACTCTATTTCCAAACGAAGATCCGATTGGCAAACGCATTGTGGTGGGCACAGGCCGGCCGAGCCAGATCATCGGAGTGGTTGCGCATGTGAAGCATAGTGGTCTCGATGACGACGTCACCGCCCGATTCCACCTGCAGCTCTACTATCCCGTGGTCCAACTACCGGACGCCTTTTTGAAGTTCACCGTGAGTGGCGGGGAGATGTTCATATTACGTACGCGGTCCAACCCGCTAGCCGTTATCGATGCTGTCCGCAATGAAATTCGCAGCGCGGACGCTGATGACGTCGTGTCCAGCATTCGGGCTATGGACGAAATTGTTGCGGGAACCCTGGCGTCGCGCCGCTTCTTGCTGACGCTGCTGGGAACGTTCGCGGGCATCGCACTACTACTGGCGTCGGTGGGAATCTACGGCGTGATTTCGTACTCGGTGAGCCAGCGGACGCGTGAAATCGGGATTCGAATGGCGCTAGGCGCTAAGCCGGGCGATATTCTCAGATCCGTGGTCGGCCAGGGCGCGCTTCTATCGATGGCGGGCATTGCGCTCGGGATCATTGCGAGCGTTTTTCTGACGCGATTTATGAGCGGTCTGCTCTTTGGAGTCGGAAAAACGGATCCGCTGACCTTCAGCGGCGTGGCAATCGCGCTCACTGTCGTCGCGGTTGCGGCCAGTTTTCTTCCCGCGCTGCGAGGGGCGAAAGCCGATCCTTTATCGGCGCTGCGGTGCGAATAGCCCTACTTCGCCGCCGCCTTGCGTTTCCAAACATCCCATGCGCGCTCGAACCCATCCTGAGGTGCCGTCTTCTTGGCTTCTTCCGGCTCGAAATAGGTGACTTTCCCGCCCAGCAAAATCGCTTGCTCTTGCACTCGTGCGTTGAGGTCGAGATAGACTGCGCGGCCCACCGCCACTTTCACCGACTCGCCGACCACAACGGCGCCGTGTCCACGCATCAGCGCCGCCGGATGGCCGCCCAATACTTTCGCCAGCGCTTCTCCGCGCTTCGGGTTCGATACCAACATATCGGTCATGCCATCCACGTCGCGGATCTCGAACACCGGAACGCCCAGGCCGATAAAGGCCCCCATGTGCATCACGGCGCGCAAAGGCACGGAGCTGACGCTGAACGGGATCACACCCGGCGAATGATCGTGAACGATGGCCATTACGTCCGGACGCGCCTTGTAGATCTCGCCGTGGATGAATCGCTCGCGATAGCTCAAGCGAGTATCGTCAATCGGCTTGCTATCGAGATCGTATTCGATAATGTCGGCCGCCGTTACCAGACCAGGCGCCAGGGAGCGCGAAAGAAAATAGCGATTGGGATTGGCGGGATCGCGCACGCTCACGTGCCCGTATCCGTCCAGGATGCCTTCCGACGCCAGGATGTGATTGGCGGTAACGAGATCGTCAATGAGCGCCTGATCGCGCGGCGCTTTCGCCGTTTGGGCAATTGCCATGGTTGATAAGGCAAACAGGGCCAAGAATTTCATGCCTGGGATTCTATCACGCGCCATAATGTTACCCATGATTGGATTCATCGGTGTTCGACTCATGGGCGGGGTCGCTGTGCTGCTTGGAGTGTGTGTTGCCGCTTGCGGAGAAGACTCGCCCGCGACACTGCGCCAGTTGGCGCACGATTATTACGAGTGGCAGACCCGCGAGTTTCCGGTGGACACGAGCGGCGCCGGTTTACACACTTACGATGGCAAGTTGACTGACTATTCGCCGGCTGCCATTGCGGCCCGTCAGCGGCACATTCGCGAGCTGCTGGAGCGCGTCCGCGTGATGCATACTACTGGCTGGTCGAAGAATGATCGGATCGATCGCGTGTTGTTTCTATCGCAGCTCGAGCGTCCCGACTTTGACTCGCGCGTTCTGAAACCGGAGCAAGCCAATCCGCTCAAATATGTCGATGAGTGTAGTAATGCGGTTTTCTCCTTGCTTCAGAAAGATTACGACACCCATCGCCACCGCGCTCTTTCGGCCGAACAGCGGCTGCAGGCCATGCCTGCGATGCTGGCCCAGGCGAAGGTGAACCTGACCGCGCCGGTGCGCTTGTACGCGGAGTTGGCAATTGAATCGGCGCGCGACATCGATCCCCTCTTTACCCAAAGCCTGATGACTCTGGCGGATGAGTTGTCGCCGGCCGAGCGCGAACAGTTTGTCCAGGCGCGAGATCAGGCCCTGAAATCGATTCACGCCTTCGCCGCTAATCTGGCAGCGCAGGTAAATAAAATGCCTGCGTTTCGTCCCATGGGTCCCGACAACTACAACTACTTGCTTCATCATGTTTATCTGCTGCCGATCGATGCCACGCAGCTTGCGATGTTAGGTGAAGCGGAGCTGGCGCGATACAGCGGGTTGGAGGCGCTGCTTCCAAATCCAGCGATGGCCAATCCCGATCCGTCGCGCAGTAAAAGCATCCCGCGCAACCAAGAGGAATTCCTCTCCGCATACGAGAGCCGGTTGAAAGATATTCTGGGGTTTTTGCGGGCCCAGAACCTGATCACGATTCCAAGCTACATGGGAGCTTTCCATATCCGTCAGCTCCCGGAAGCGTTCAAGCCGACGAACCCGGGTGGCTTCATGAATCCTCCGGGAATCTATGACCAGGACAGCAGCGGTATGTATTTCATTCCGACGTACGCGCCGGATAGCAAGAACTTCTACATTCGCGCCGCCATCGAAGAGCCGCGGCCGATTCTCGGTCATGAAGGGATTCCGGGCCATTTTCTGCAACTTTCCATCGCGAACCATTTGGCGGACGAAATCCGCCGGCATCATGAGGACAACGTTTTCATCGAGGGCTGGGCTTTGTATACCGAGGAGATGCTGTTGCGGCGCGGCTTCTACGCAGCGGGGTCGGCCGCGGAAGGTCAAATTCTGCGGTTGTCGCGCTATCGCGCGGCCCGGGTGGGAGTGGATGTGAACCTGCACACTGGACGCTGGACCTTCGATCAAGGAGTGAAGTACTTCATGGAGGCGGGAGGGCTGGACAAGGAAGCGGCTACAGGGGAGGCGGCCGGTGCGGCGAGCGATCCGACGCAAAAGATGACATACATCACGGGCAAGTTTCAGATCTTGCGATTGTTGGGACGATATCGCGACAAGATGGGCCCCCAGTTCAGGCTGAAGCGCTTTCATGACGATTTGCTGGCGAGCGGGAGCCTGCCGCTGTCGATTCAAACCTGGATCTTGCTGGATGATCCGAGTGATCTCGACAAGGCGATGAAGGAGTAGCGGACATAGAAATGGGCCGGACTCGGAAGTCCGGCCCCGGAATATCGCGGCCTCTATTGACTACAATTCCATTGGCGATGGCGGCGCGCGTGGCCGGATCCACTCCGGTCCATACCGATCCGTTCCACTCCGGCGTCACCAGCAGTGAAAGTTGGGCTGCGTTGGAGAGATATGCGAAGGCGCGGCCTGCTCATTCCCTAGCCTTGATTGCGAGGAGGTAATCAGCATCTAGCCCCCTTGGCAGCTAAGTGTGAACCAGAGCTTCTACTAAGTGATGTGCCTGCGCCGCTAACCTCAATTGATGGACCTCTCGGTCCAGTACCTGTGTGCTCGCACGCAGGGATGTTGGATGGCTGCGATTCATAGCCAGGCAGCAGCAAGGAATAATGGAGGTGGATGCCGCGTGACACGCTGCTCGACTTCTTCGATGACTTCGCCGGGCTCAATGACGAGTTCCTCATCTATGACGATGGTTTCCACGCGCGGCACTACCGGTATCGCGAGATCGCCGAGCGCGCGCGGGCGTTTGCGGCGAAGCTGCGTGAAGCTGGCATCGGCCGGGATGAGAAGATCATTCTGTATGGCGAGAACCGGCCGGAGTGGATCGTCGCGCTGTGGGGATGCCTGCTCGAAGGCGTGATCGCGGTTCCGATCGACTATCGCTCGTCGCGAGAATTTGTCGAGCGCATCCAGACCATTGTCGGAGCGCGAATGGTGCTCACCGGAGACGAGGCCGGCATGTACGATGGCCACGCGGCAGCGGAGTCCGCTCAGGCGGTGCGGATCACCAAGGATCAAACGGCCGAGATCATCTTCACTTCCGGCGCGACTGCGGAGCCCAAGGGCGTCATCATCACGCATCGGAACATTCTCGCCAACATTGTTCCGGTGGAGGGCGAGGTGAAGAAGTATCTGCGCTACGCCCGCCCGTTCGCGCCCATCCGATTTCTCAACCTGCTGCCGTTGAGCCACATGTTTGGACAGGCGATGGCGACGTTCATTCCGCCGATGCTGCCGGGCGTGGTGGTCTTCATGCGCGGATTCAGTCCCAACGAAATCCTGCGGCAGATTCGCACGCGGCGTATTTCAGTGCTGGTGTCGGTCCCGCAGATCCTGGAGATCCTGCGGACGCATCTAATTCAAATGTTTCCGGAACTGCGCCAGCTCAAGCTTGGGAGACGCCACTGGCTGCGACGCTGGTGGCGCTATCGCAAAGTGCATCGCTTGTTTGGCTGGAAGTTCTGGAGCTTTATCGTGGGCGCAGCACCCTTGCCGGCCGATCTGGAAGCGTTCTTTTCTGAACTGGGATTTCTTGTGATCCAAGGCTACGGTCTCACCGAGACTGCGCCCATCGTGACGCTGAATCATCCGTTCCACGCGCGGCAAGGGAGCGTCGGTAAACCGATCGCGGGCGTCGAAGTGAAGATTGCTCCCGATGGCGAGATCCTGGTGCGCGGTGAGAATGTGACGACCGGCTACTTCCAGCATCCGGAGGAAACCGCGCGCGCGTTTGAAGGCGGTTGGTTCCACACGGGCGACATTGGAGAGCTCAAGGACAACGGCGAGCTGGCCATACTGGGCCGCAAGAAGGAAATGATTGTGACGCCGGAGGGCCTCAACGTTTTCCCGGAGGACGTGGAGAACGTGCTGAAGCAGCAGCCGGGCGTTCGCGATGCCGCGGTGATTGGAACCGATCGTGTGCATGCGGTCTTGATTCTCGACGCCAAAGCCGACGCCGGAGAGATAGTACGGCGCGCCAATGCGCGTCTTGCCGATTACCAGCGGGTGCGCAGCTTTTCGCTATGGCCGCACGACGAATTTCCGCGCACCGAAGGAACCGGCAAGCTGAAGCGACTGGATATCGCGAGAGGCGTGCCGCCCCCGCTTGAACCGTCCGCTATCGATCTGAATGTGCCGCTGGAAAACCTGACGTCGCTGGAACGTGTGGAACGGATGGTCGCGCTTGGAATGGATGAAGCGGAGGTCAGCAGTGTATCCGCGGAAGAGGTGACTGATTTTCCGGCGTGGAATCGGCGCGGGCTGGCCCGAGCGGCACGGCGGATTTTCCTGCCGGGATTCCTGTTGCCGCTGAATCGAATCTTCGCTCGTGTCCGCGCGTATGGTTTGGAAAACCTTCGGGACCTGCAGCCGCCTGTCATCTTCGCCGCCAATCATCAGAGCTATATGGACGTGCCGGGGATTCTCGACGCGCTACCCGCGCGGTGGCGCTACCTGGTGACGCCTGCGATGCGCAAGGAATTCTTCGAACAACATTTTCATGGCCGGAGCTTCACCAACAGCCTGAACTACTATCTGTCGACACTTTTCTTTAACGCCTTCCCCATCCCGCAGCGTGAACCCGGCGCGCTGGCGACGCTGCGCTATATCGGCGAGCTGGCGAACGACAATTGGTGCCTGCTCATTTTTCCCGAAGGGAAGATGACGCGGAACGGTGAAATCGCGCCATTTCAGCCGGGCGTCGGGATGATCGCGTCGAAGCTCGGAATTCCCGTGGTTCCCATCCGCATCGAGGGCATGGACCGTGTGCTGCACGAGGGTTGGAAGATGGCGCGGCCAGGAAAAGTCGAGATCACTTTTGGACCGGCGCTGCGATTGACGGGCGACGATTATCTGGCGCTCGCGCGGCAGGTGGAAGAGGCTGTGCGAAAGTTGTAAACTCTCCCTCTGGTCGCGGCTCAGAACAGTTCGATCTGCTCCTTCGGCGTCACCTTGGGCTTGCGCGGCGTGCGTAACGGACTGCCCACTACGCCCAGAACCTGGATGCGCGAGAGCGCGGCTCTCGGGACGAAAATGCGCTGGTTTTGGAAGCCCGGATCGGGCGGCACCACCGAAAAGCCGAAGGTATCGAGTAGCAAAAGGTTGTTGGATAGAATTCCATCCATGGCGTCGCCATCGCGAAAATGCATCCGCAGCCAGAGCCCTTCCAACTTGGGCCGGGTGGTGAACAGACGCAGCTCTTTGCGCGGCTCGCCTTGCTGGAAATCACGCACGAAGCAGACCAGTTTCACCTCGTCATAGGGCACGATGCTGACGGATCCGCTTTGGGTCATCAACTCCAGCCCCTCCGCCAATAGATAGCCTTGTGGATTGACGAAACCTGACAAAGTGTCGCGGTCAAAGCGCGAAACCAGAACCTTCTTGTGCGTTGAGACCCCCAAATCCCTCCTTCAGGGCGAGTGCCGGGCGTTCGAGCACGCCAGAATCACTTTTCTTCCAAACAAATTTGCGAATATTGTATCATTGGCAGAATGCGATCCGTTGACGGGATCTCGGCTCCGATAGCATCGTTTCTCGACTTTTGCCGCATCGAGAAGGGTCTATCGCGAACCACGATATCGGCGTATCATGCTGATTTGAAGCGGTTTGCTGCATCGCTTCGGCCCGCTGACGAGCTGGCAGACCCAGAGCCTGTCCGGCAGTACGTCGATTCACTTTACAAAGCTCGCATGGCCAGCCGGTCTATCGCCCGGCACATTACGACGCTTCGCAATTTTTATGCGCACTTGATGGAGAAAGGCGTGCTGGACGCCGATCCAACCGCTCATCTGGCGGCGCCCCGGCAATGGCAGAGTCTTCCTAAATACCTTAATAAGAAACAGATCGACGATCTGATGGCGTCTTGCGACGGTTCCAAGCCGCAAGGCCTGCGCGATCGCGCCATGCTCGAATTTCTATATGCCACAGGCCTTCGGGTGTCCGAGTTGTGCGGGGTTCGAGTGTCGGAACTCGAGCGGAACATGGGTGTGGTGCGCGTGCTGGGCAAAGGCAACAAGCACCGCATTGTACCGGTGGGCAAGGCGGCGCTGCTGGCGGTGGAACAGTATCTGGGAAACGGACGGCCTCTTTTGCTGAAGGGGCGGCCCAGCCCATTCCTGTTCGTTACCAATCGCGGCGGAGCGATGTCGCGGCAGGCGTTCTGGCAATTGCTGGGCGGGTACGGCAAGAAGGCGGGAATTTTCCATGATTTGACGCCCCACGTGCTGCGTCATACGTTCGCCACGCACCTGCTGGAAGGCGGAGCGGATCTGAGGAGCCTGCAGAGCATGTTGGGGCATTCCGATATCTCGACGACCCAGATCTACACGCATGTAGTACGTTCCCGGCTGCGAAAGACCGTGGACGAGCATCATCCGAGAGCTTGAACGGATTCGAGGGAAAGACCAAGCGATGAGCGATTACATGTTTATGCTCGAGAGCCACCTGAGCGCCGACCAGAGCCGGGCGGTCTCCGAGATCCAAGTGGCCGCGACGAACGCCAACCTGAACGTCTTTCTGACGGGTGGGGCGATGCGCGACATGTTGGGCGGGTTTCCGATGCTCGATATCGATTTCACCATCGAGGGCAACGCGATCAAGGTAGCGCAGGCGGTGGCGAAGAAGAGCGGCGCGAAAATATTGTCGGAGGACGATAACCGCAAGCTTGCGCATTTGGTTTTCCCGAGTGGCGTGCATGCCACCACCGGAATGGCGCGCCAGGAGAAATACGCCAAGCCCGGAGCCAAGCCCACGGTGAAGCCCGCCACCATTCATGAGGACCTGCGCGGGCGCGATTTTACCATCAACTCCATCGCGCTGTCGCTCAATCCGGCGTCGCGCGGTTTGTTGCTGGACCCCAACAACGGCGTGGGAGATCTGGAGCGCAAAGAGTTGCGCGCGGTAAGCAATTATACGCTCTACGACGACCCGATCCGTTTGTTGCGTCTGCTGCGGTTCAAAGTGCGGCTGGGGTTCACCATCGAAGAGCGCACCAAGATGCAGTATGACAACGCGCGGGAGGCGCAACTGGAAACGCGCATCACGCCTGCGGACCTGCTGGAAGAGCTGCGTCACATCGCGAACGAACCCAACTGCGCCGACATCATCAAGGTGCTCGAAGAAGAGAAGCTGCTGCATTTGTTCTCGCCGGATTTGGCCGGCGCCAAGCTGAATCATCCGGGCTTGCAAAGGCTGCAGAAGGCCAGGCAACTGGTTCCGTTCGGGATCGATATTCATCTGGAGAGCATGGGCCTGTTCCTCTATTTCCTGACCGAGAAGATGCCCTTGAAGGATCGGGTCACGTTTACCAAGAGCATCGGGCTGAGCAAGCGGGAAGTAGACCAGTGGCAGAGGCTGGAAGCCAAGGCTAAGAAGCTGGAAAAAGATTTGAAGTCGGCGAAACTGCAAAAGCCATCCAAGGTTTATCAGGTGCTTGCGGCGGCCCCGGGCGATCAGATTCTATTTCTATTGGCGCATTCTTCCGAACGATTGGTGCATGACCGCATCAAGAATTACCTGGGGAAATACCTGCCGACCGCCCAGGAGGTAACCGACCGCGATGTCCTGGCCACTGGCGTAAAGGCCGGCACTCCAAAGTTCCAAAAGGCGCGCGAAGAGCTGATCCTGACGCGATTGGACGCTCGCCCCAAGAAGATTCCACCACCCGAGGAGACGGCCGTTCCCGGCGGCCCTGGCCACGGCCCGGGTGGACACGGCCCCGGTGGACCCGGCCGGCCTGCAGCCGGAGCCGCGATGGCTCGAAAGTCCATGTAAGCCTGGGTGCTGGTTCTCGCGCCCATGTTGGTACTAGCTTCGAGATCACCACGCCGCCAGCAGATCTTGCGCGACACGGGGATTCCTTTCGTGGTGCGAGCGGCCGATGTTTCCGAAGAGCGGCGTGCCGATGAATCAGCGACTGATTACGTGCGGCGACTGGCGGAAGAGAAGGCATTCGCCGTAGTGATGGCCTCGGGCGACGTAGTGTTGGGCGCCGACACCGTCGTCGTGATCGACAGCCATGTGCTCGAAAAGCCGCGCGATGCCGCCGATGCGATGCGGATGCTGAGGCTGCTGTCGGGCCGCGAGCATGAAGTGATCACGGGAATCTGCCTGAGGACCGAGACGCGGAAAATCGTCGATATCGCCACCACGCGGGTTCGGTTCGTTGCTCTCACCGACGAAGAGCTGGATGCCTATGTGGCAAGCGGCGAGCCCATGGATAAAGCGGGCGGGTATGCAATCCAGGGGCTGGCGTCCAAGTTCATCGACCGCATTGAGGGCGACTATTTCAATGTGGTGGGGCTGCCGGTGGCGTTGGTATATCACTATTGGAGAGAAATTTTGCGAGCCTCAGCCACAAGATGAATTAGCCTAGTGGCCTATATCCGAATAGTTCCTGCAGCGCTTCTGCTCGCGGCCGTGCAGTTGCCCGTCCCGTTCATTGACGCGCAAACCATTTTCAATCCCGCTCCTTCGCGAATTGTAGGACAGGCCGTCCTGCAGCAGCAGGGAGTACTGACGGCGATCGCGCCTAATTTAGTTGAGGGCAGGGAATTCAATAATCCGCAAGCCGTGGCACTCGACACATCGGTGACGCCGCCGATTCTTTATGTGGCGGATTTCGGCAACAATCGGGTGCTCGGGTGGAAGAGCGCCTCGGCTTTCACCAAGGGGGATTACGCGGATTTGGTAATCGGCCAGCGCGATCTTTTTTCGACGGCTCCCGAAGGGCCTGGGAGCGCTTTGAGCACCGGCCTGGCAAGCCCGGTAGGTCTCGCCGTCGATGCGCACGGCAACCTCTATGTGATCGACGCCGGGAACAACCGCGTGCTGCGGTATCCGGCGCCGTTCCAGCAGAATGGCGACTTGCTAGCGGTGGATCTGATCATTGGCCAACCGGATCTCAATAGCCGCTTCTCGAATGGCGGCGAAACCGCGCCCACCGCCAACACGTTGGCGCTGGCTACTGGCAGCGGCGTGTTTCGTGCGGGTCTGGCGCTCGATGGACAAGGGAATCTATGGGTGTCGGATCCGGGCAACAATCGCGTGCTGCGATATCCGGCGAGCGTGCTCGCAACCGGCGCCGGCAATCAACCGGCGGCCGACCTGGTGCTCGGGCAGAATGACTTTTCGTCGACGACGCTCCCAGTGAATTCCACGCGCAGCGGGAAGAACTATCTCTCGCAGCCTTCGGGAATCGCGTTCGATCCCAAAGGTCGGCTCTTTATAGCGGACGGCGCCAACCGCGTGGTGGTGTATGCGCCGCCGTTTGCGATTGGGCAAGCGAGCGTACGAGTGATGGGCGTCGTGAGCACGCCGAATGCGCCGCCAGTGAGCGAGAGCACACTTGGCGCAGTGGATAGCAACGGCCACACGGTGCCCCCGCAAGCGATCTTTTTTGTGGGAAGCAATCCGTACGTGGCCGATACGGGCAATGCGCGAATCCTGGGCTACAATCCCTTCGAGCAATGGCCGCTGGAGAGCTCCGCGTTTTCGCCACCGGCGCAGTCGGTGATCGGACAAATTAATTTTCAGAGCGCCCAGTCTAACCAGGGCTTGGCGCAACCGAATGCAACTACGTTGGCCGGGCCGCAGCCCAATCCATTTGTGGGAGGGCCGGTGAGCGCGGCATTCTATGACACCGGGGGAGACGGCGGGGGAAACCTCTACGTAGTCGATTCGGGAAATAACCGGGTGCTCGCGTTTCCGGAGCAGCAGATTGGGACCTTCACTATCGCTACGCGGCTGCTCGGACAGTCTGATTTTGAATACAACTCGCTCAACCGGATCGATGGCCGCGAAGTTGGTTTCAGCGGCAATACGGGATCGTGCAGCGTCAACGGGGGGCTGCCGTTCTTGCTGGGCGGGAGCGCGGCGATCGATAGGTCGTCGACGCCGCCCCATCTTTACATCGCCGATCCGCTCAATAACCGGGTCCTGGGGTATCGCGATTACCGACGAGTGAACGCGGATGTAACCGCCGATCTGGTGATCGGACAGCCGGATCTCTCAACTGCTCTGGTGAACTATCCGAGCAACAGCCCGACGCAAGCGAACGCGCAGGGACTGTGGTCGCCCGAGGGGCTTGCGGTCGACGCAAACGGCAACCTTTATGTCGCCGACACCTGCAACGCGCGCGTGGTGCGTTTTCCGACTCCGTTTGCACAGACCAACGCCCGATTGCCGCAAGCGAATCTGGTTCTGGGACAAACCAGTCTGGTTGGACAATCGATCAAAGATGTCAGCGGCGAGACCATGAGCAGCACTTACGGGCTGGCGTTTACCTCCGCGGAGGATTTGGTGGTTTCCGATCCGCTGGCGAATCGCATTCTCTATTTCAAGAAGGCCGGCGGAGATTTTCAATCCGGCGAGTCCGCGAGCAACGTTTTCGGCCAGCCCGACTTCAACACTTCATTTGGCAGCGTGCTAGCGGGCCCGCATCTCATCTCGCTCGATTCTAGCGATCAGCTTTACGTCGCCGACACCGGCAATAATCGCATTGCCGTGCTGCCGAGCGTTCCCATGGCCGGAAATAATCCGCCCGTACTGTTTTCCATCGCCGGCCTGAGCAATCCCTCTGGTGTTTTCGTCGATCCAGCCAGCGGCGTGATCTGGGTGAGCAACACGAACGGAAATCAGGTGCTGCAATATGCGAGCGGCGTCTCGGTGATTGAAAATGCGAAGCCGAGCGCCACGCTGAGCGCGTTTGGACCGGTCTCGGTGACGACAGATCCGTTCGGTAATCCATTGATCGCCGAAGCGGGCGCCAATCGCGTTGGGTTTTACTACCCCGCGATCGATTACACCGCCTCCGCAGGCGGCGTGCCGGGCCAGCTTTCGGGGAATGCGGCTAACTTTTTTGGCCGCTTCGCGCCGGGGATGCTCGCTAGTATCTTCTCTTTTCCATCAGCGCCGTTCGGCGGTGCAACGGCGTCGTTCATGGCAAGCCCGATAGCCACTGCGCTCGGTGATCTACAAGTGACGGTGGGCGGAATTCCGGCACCGTTGCTTTACGTTTCACCCGGCCAGATCAACTTCCAGGTTCCGGGCGCGGCGCCCATAGGCGGCCTTGAAGAGATCCAAGTAACGCGCATTTCCACTGGGCAGGTGCTGGCGAGCTGGCTATTTCAGATCGACGCCGAGTCTCCCGGACTGTTTACAGTTGACGGCAGCGGTTCTGGTCAGGTGGCTGCTTTGAACCAGGATGGTGCATTGAACAACGGCGCGAATCCAGCCAAGGCTGGCAGCATCGTGACTCTGTACGCCACTGGGCAAGGACCAATCATCGGAATGCCGCCGGATGGCCAGATCGCTCAAGGGATTTTTGCCACAGCTGAGATGCCGCAGGTTTTTATCAATTCCGGCTTCGTTCCGGGTGGCGACGTCCAGTGGTCGGGGCTGGCGCCCGGTTTCGCTGGTCTTTGGCAGATCAATGTGAAGGTGCCGTTGGACGCGCCACCTGGCGATGTGGTCGTGTTCCTAATTTATGGGGGCGTGAACAGCATCCTGGATCCGAATGGGATCCGCCGGACGACGACGATTCGAACGACGCCCTAAGTCTGACAACCTAAAGACCTCGGACGCACGTGCCGATGTGTCAACTAGGCGGTATCGCATTGAAAACGGACGAGCTTCGGGAAGTACAGGGCCAGTTTCTCGCCAGCCTGAATCACGAGATCCGCACACCGCTCAGCGGAATCCTCGGGATGACGGATTTGTTGCTCGAAACGCCGCTCACCGAGGATCAACTCGAATACGTAGGCGCAACGCGTGTCTGCGCTGAAAATCTGCTCGAAATTCTGAATGTCACGCTCGAATATTCGGCGCTCGCCGCCGATGAGGTTCGGCTGGAGAACACCGAATTTTCGCTCCGAGACACGTTGCAAGGCGTGCTGGGCGAGTTCGCCATCAAGGCAGAGGCGAAGGGGTTGCGCTTAGTGCGTTCCTTGGACGCCGGCCTGCCGGAAATGGTGGTGGGCGATCCCCTGCGGCTACGGCAAATTCTCTGGCACTTGGTCGGCAATGGGATAAAGTTCACTCAGCACGGACAAGTTGAGGTCATCGCTTCAGCGATCATCGGAGCCGAGCGGCAGGCAATTTTAACCATTCAGGTGTGCGACACAGGTATCGGCATCCCTACCGAACGGCTTACGGGCATTTTTGAGAGGTTCCGGCAACTGGACACGGGGCTGTCGCGAAATCATGGTGGTTTAGGCCTGGGTTTGGCGGTGGCGCATAAGCTGGTGGCCTTGTTGGAGGGGTCCATTTGGGTGGAGAGCGAATTGGGGAAGGGCACTGCTTTCACGGTCACGCTGCCGTTCAAGCTGCCTCTTGATTCAGGTACCCGGTCCGCCGATCCAAAGAGAAACCGGGGCAAGATCCTGGTGGTGGACGACAATGCTGTGGCCCAGACCATTGCCAGCCACGCCCTGCGCCGCCAGTGCTTCGAAGTAGAATGCGCCGGCAACGGTACGCTAGCCCTTCTGGCTGCTACTAAGACTCAGTTTGATGTAGTCCTCATGGATTTGCAGATGCCGGGGTGGGATGGCTTTGAAACCGTCGAACACATTCGACAGTTGCCCGGCTATGAGGACACGCCGATCATTGCCGTGACTGCCAATTGCTCAGACGATTACCGCGCGCGATGCGTGCAATGTGGAATGCAGGATTTTCTGCCAAAGCCGGTTCGCACCAGAGACCTGGTGCTGGCTGTGGAGAAGCACCTGCGAGAAGAAGCTGCGTCGATCCGTTAGGATCTTCTTAGCTTTTCATCGAGGCTTTGAAGTTCTTGATGCCCTCGCCTAACCCCTTGGCAAGTTCCGGGATCTTGTTGCCGCCAAACAATAGGACGGCTACCACCAGGATCACGAGCAATTCCGGCATTCCGATACTTTCAAGCATGTAAAGCGCTCTCCCTTTTCGTATTCTACCGTAACGACGGCTCCCATTTGCGTGCGGGTTACAATGAGCTTTGTTCCGGCGCGACAGCGACGATGTTTTTAGAGACGAGACACTCGATGGTATGGCGTGGCTTCGGCACGGCTTCGGGACTCGGTTGAGTGCGGGATGGCCGGTTGTCGGCGAATTGGCCACCGCCAAGCAGATTCACTCAGACCGCGTTTTATTCGTGGAATCGCCTGGGCCTCAGGGCGAAGGGGATGCGCTGATCTCGAACCGGCCGGGCATCGGCCTGGCGATTCGAACGGCCGATTGCCTTCCGATTCTGATCGCCGACCCTCGGAATCGCGTGGTCGCCGCCGTTCACGCCGGATGGCGCGGCGTAGTTTCTGGTATTGGGCCGAAGGCGGTGCAAGCCATGCATCAGCAGTTCGGCAGTGATCCTGGCGATCTCGTGGTAGCTATTGGGCCGGGAATTGGTGCGTGCTGCTTCGAAGTTGGACCAGAGGTGTCGGTTCAGTTCGGTCTTTCGGGGCGGACCAAGGTCGACCTGGTTGAGACGATGTGTCGGCAGCTAAGACGAAATGGCGTCAAACCGGGACAGATTAGCACGAGCGGTCAATGTACCTACTGCAAGCGGGAACTGTTTGAATCGTATCGAAGGGACCGGGAGGGTGCGGGCAGGATGGTAGCGATGATTACAGTTGCCCGGGACGGCCGAAGGGGGTAAACGTACCCCCTTCCGAAAATACGGGGTTCCAGCCGGTCTTAGGCGGCGTGAACGAGAATGTCGTCGAGAGAATCGGAACCTTCTTCCTGGTTCCGGTCAGCGATTTCCTGGCACTGGATGCAGTAAGCGGCCCACGGCACGGCGTGTAAACGCTTGATGCTAATATCCTCTTCGCAATGCAAGCAAACGCCAAAGGTGCCTTCGTCGATGCGGTGCAAAGCCGCGCGAACATTACGCAAAAGGTTAGATTCCCGATCCAAATTGCGAATCGCCAGCTCCCGTTCGGCGGCGTTCTGGACTTCATCCAGGGCGTCGGGGCTCTTCTCGATTGCAATACCTTCACGGTTTCTTAATACCTGTGTCAACTCCGCCTGTTTAGTTTCCAGGACTTCTTTGAATTTGTTTAGCTCGGTCTTCGTCATAGGATTAACTCTCCTTCTTCTTATTGGTTACTTCAACTTACCTATCTACTTTGGGCCTTCACGATACTTTCAACACGTTTAGACGCGGGAGCCTCTCGAAAGGTTCAAGCCGTTACAGCAAATTACTGAACTAGGGTGAACTCGGGAGCTTAACGGACCTTTAGAGTCACAGTCAGCGCGATGGCAGCGCCCATCGGCCAGAGAGGTTCGCAGCAGTTTAGCTCTCAAGATCATACCACATCCTCTCAGCAATTCAAGTGCCAGGCCAAAATTTTTCAAGCCGGCTCGGTTTAGGCCCCGAACCCCAGCTTGGACTTGCTCTTTCGCACCCGACATTTGCGTCTTATCGACCTCGCGCCTCGAAACGTTTATGGTTCGATCGCAGAAAGACGTTCCAGGGGCACTGGTGGTAACCGGTGATGTATACTGATTACCTTCCGGCTCGTAATTATTCCCCGGCCCTGCGGCACCTACCGCAGGTCAGCGTTGCAGCCCTGTTCCCGGCCTCCGGATTGGCTCCAATATGACGGCGTCCCGCAACTTCCAGCTACGTAGGTGGCCTGGCGCAATTCTTCCTCTCCTGTTTTTTGGCCTAGGACTAGCCTTTCTTCCGCTAGCGGGAATACAAGACGACGAGACGCTCTTTGCCAGTGCCGTTTTCCATGTGCCTACCAGTACTGTCTTCGAGGCTCACATCTTCCACCGTGAGATCCCTTTGATGCTGCTTTCGTATCTGGGGGCTCTGAAAAGTTGGATCTACTTTCCGATCCTGACGCGCATACGGCCTTCGTATTTGACCATTCGCTTGCCGGTCTTGCTGATAGGTACGCTGACGGTCTGGTTGTTCACATGGTTTCTCGAAAGAGCGCACGGCCGGAGGGTGGCATGGGTGGGTGGACTGTTGCTCGCCACCGACACTGTATTCCTTCTGACCACCTGCTTTGATTGGGGACCAGTGGCGCTGCAGCACCTTTTGTCCCTGGCGGGCATGGCGATGTTGCTCAAGTTTACATCCACCGGCCGACGTTCGACTTTGTTCTGGGGATTCTTCTGGTTCGGATTGGCGTTATGGGACAAGGCGCTCTTTCTATGGCTCTTCAGCGGACTCGCGGTGGCTGCGGTTGCGTTGTTCCCTCGCGAGGTTTGGTTGCGATGCACGCCCCGAAATCTGGGACTGGCTGCTGGTGGGTTATTGCTGGGAGCGCTGCCACTAGCGGCCTACAACGTGGCTTTCAACTTCGATACCTTCCGCTCGAACTCATCGTTCTCGCTATCTCAAATTCCTTCGCGACTGCACGCGCTCAGAATCACCTGGAGTGGCGAGATTTTGTGGGATTACATGGCGCACGCGCCATGGGCGCCGGGCGCCCAGCGAGAACCCGCGACGGAGCTGGAAGATGTATCTGCTGAAGTGCACTCGGCGGCCGGCGTCCGCTATCACTATCACAACGAGATGGAGCCTGCCTTTTGGGGGGGCTTGGCGCTGCTGCCGGCGCTTTGGTTCACCCGTGCGCGCAAGACGATGTTGTTCTGCCTGATCGCCATGCTGGTGGCGTGGTTTCAGATGGCAATCACGAAGGACGCTGGATTGGGCGCTCATCACGTTGTTCTGTTGTGGCCGCTGCCGCACTGGTTCCTGGCGGTAGCCTTCGTGGAGGCGGCTCGGTGGCGGCCGCTGCAATGGAAGCACGCCGGGACGATCCTGCTGGCTTGCACAGTTTTGTTCCTGGCCGTTGATAACTTGCTGTTGACCAACGAGTACTTCTATCAACTCGCTTCCTACGGGCCGACCAAGAACTGGAGCGACGCGATTTTTCGGCTCTCGGATGAAGCCGGCCATATCAAATCCCACGAACTGATCGTGGATGACTGGGGAATTCTGAACCCGCTGGTGGCTCTCCATCGCAACCGGCTCCCGCTGGTGTACGCAGACCAGTCGTTTCTTGCGCCCGGCACCGCTGAAAACTACCGGCAACGGGCCATCAAACGCGTGGCGGAAGAGGTTTGGATCGGCCATACGCCGGAGTTCCAGCAGTGGAGTGGCGTTAACGAAAGGATCGTACGAGTGGCGCGGGAGGCCGGTTTTGAAAAGCAACTGATCCAGACGGTGCCGGATCGGAACGGGCGGCCGGTGTTCGAGATTTTCCGCTTTGTGCGAAAGTAGGGCGCGGTTCAGTTAATCTGTAACGACGCTTTTCGGCCATGCGGCTGCGCGCTGTTCAGCAGTTGTTCGAGCTGCTGTTCGGGAATGGCGAGCGAGATGGTGGTGGTGTTGCCCGAGGTGGTGGTTTGGAGCGTATCGAGCAGGGTCGCCACTTGTCCGGCGGCCGGATTGTTCTGCCGGTTCAGTTGCACCAGGCCGGCGAAGAATTTCACCACATCAACAAGGGCCTGCGCGTCTTTTTCGGAGCGCGTGACGGCCTCGGCCGAGATGGTCACCGTATCGCCGAAGCGGACGCCCCCGCTGGCCTGATTGATGGCGGCGAATAGGTTGCCTTGCATCGCGCCGCTCAAATTGGGGTCGGGGATGGAGCTTGAGAAATTAGAGAGCGGCACCAGCGTCACGAACCAGAAATCGTTGGTCGCGCTCACTTGCTGGGCCTTGCTGGAGACATTGCTGTCGGCGGGCGCCTTGCTCTGCTTGCGGTCGATGGCCGCCTTCACGGATGTCAGGTCCCCTGCTACCGCGGTGGTGACGCCGAAGAACGCGATGGCGGAGGCCACTTGTGTGCTCGAGGACGCGGCGTGTGTCAACAGATTCACACCTTGATAGACGGCGGGAACGCTACCATTGGCCTGCGCCACGGACGCGATCTTGGAAACATTGAACGTGCCGTCGGCGAGCACCAGCCACTGGTTGGCGGGAGTATTGGGCTTCCAATTGGATGCAATCACGATCTCGCTGACGTCCTTGGTTGGATCGAAGCCGGTTTGCGCGGTAAATTCCCCGAGCTTGGTGTCATTCACCGAGAGATGAGAGAGCACGTACTGGCCGAAGAGCGAGCTCTTGGCCTGATTGACCTGGAGCCCGGCGACCACCTGCGAGTCGGGCAGGACCATTTGGAGGAGAGCGGGATCGGCGGCGAAGGCGCCCAGGGGAAGGATGAAGAGTACAGCAAGGCGGCGTAAGTTAATCATGAAAACCTCTCTGCTGACACTACGAGGGTAGCATGGGGGAAGTTCCCGGACCGTTAGAAGAAGTGGTTGTGCTCAGACGTTGTGCTCAGACGACGTCCGCTTCTTGGTAGTTCCTCCGGGGCGCCAATCGCGAGACTGCAATCGCATTGACTCAGAAGAGGACGACCTAGCCTGAAGCTCTGAAGGAGACTGAGCCGCCTCGACTGGAGGATCGAGGACGATCTCCCCGGAGCGGAAGCCCGCGACGAGTTCCGCGACAACCGCGTCGAATGTGTGCGCTGGTTTCACTTTCCCGCTTGTCACTTTTGCGCTTGTCTTGGTCCCACATTTTCGGCGAGCCGTTCTCGCCTGAAGTGGTGAACAAAGCTTTCTGTCAACATCTTAGCAGCTTCGTCGGCAGTCTTCGCTTTGGACAACGGGATCTCAAGCATCCGTAGCATCAGATTCTCGGCCCGCAATTGCTTGGTGGCGTTATACGCCGGCCAAGCAAGACCGTTCAGCACAACTCCAACTATCGCTGTCAAAGGGAGTCCAGCGTAAATCGACCAGCCGATGAGTGTCTCGCCGGTCAGAACGAAGATGCAAGCAAACGCGTATAGAAGCAATTCCGGCTTTCTGTTTTCCTCGATTGCTTGGGTGATTACTTCGGTAGCCGTGCGCATCGGTTGGAGCGACTATATCAGTCGCGCACGGCGTCTATATTTCTCCGAATTTCTGGCAAGGCCCGCGACGACTTGCGGCGGAACCCTCGCTTCTTCCTTGCGATTCGTTCTAAGACAGTTGCTGCCGATCTGCACCAAAGAACGGAACTGCCATTTTTCAATTGACAATCACATTCGCTTTCCAGCGTTTCACGGCTTTGGTGGTTCATTGTAATTCAAAGACGAGGCCCTTTGCCGCAATGTAATTCGGGTCCACCACTGGATAGCAGGTCGGAATTCCACACGGGTCTCGCCCCCGGACCCAGAGTGACGTTATTGCGCGTCCGGACTAATGAGCTCAGTTGTGCCGAAGCAACAGACGGATCCCGACCAAGACTGATGCGACCCCGATAGCAGAAAGCGATTTCCGCTGTCTCGAAATCCCGCTGGGTTCCGAAATCCATCCGTAGCATCGAAAAACAAACCCGGGTTTTAGCAGAAGTCCCAGCCCATTTACGATGAGATAGATCGCGAAGATTCTCATGATCATATGCGTGTCAGTTGTGACAGCAAGGCTATCGCAACCCCGACGAACAACGCGCCAAGAAGCCTGAGGTTAAGCCGCATCCATCGAGATTGCCCAACCAACCTCGGTTGGTTGTACGTTAACAACTCTCCGGGCCCCCCTCGGTTCAGCCAGGCGAACAGTCCACTCATCTTCACGGGAGCCACAAGCATGCCTATCCCCACAATCGCCAGAATACAGGCGACAAGGACTTGGGCCCAATCGATCAAATGTCCATCAATGACAGAAGTTATAGCCATACGAGAAGCTGAATCCGTGCCGACATACCGACGACATACTCAAGGATTATAGTCATTGAGCGCGTCCTGGAGATTCTCGGCGCTCACCCAATCTTCCCCGAGAGGTTTTCCCCTGCGGGTTTTCCGCTTGTCTGGCCACGACGCTTCGCGATCATTCGACTTCGAATCCTCTTGACGGATAGTACGCCAATGGCGTACTATTATCGCGAGTGGATGCAGAGCGAGCTCCGATGACCGTGCAAGAGCTTCCGGGGTTCGCCAAGGAAGCGGACCGGCTTTTAGGCGAGCGTTCTCATGAACAGTTAATCGAGTTCTTGGGTTTGAATCCGAAGGCAGGTGTGATCATTCGCGAAACCGGTGGCATTCGCAAGTTACGCTGGTTCGGTTCAGGGAGGGGCAAGCGGGGCGGGGTGCGGGTAATTTATTACTTTCACAGCGAGAAGCTACCGTTGCTTGCTCTCGATATCTACGGCAAAAACGAACGGGAGAATCTGACGGCGAGCCAGAAAAAGCAGTTGAGGGCGTTAGTCGCTCAGTTCATTGAGGCAGGCCTTGGGGAGAAGTGACATGAGCAAGAATGAAAAAACTAGAAAGCCGCTTGGGGATCGGCTGATCAAATCGATGCAGCAGGCTGTGGATTTCGCACGGGGCAAAGACGTCCCTGGCATCCGCGTTTATGTTCCGGCGGATTGCGACGTACGCAAGATCCGCTCCCGGCTGAAACTCAGCCAGAAGGAATTCGCGTCGCGCTTTGGATTCTCAATCGACTCGATCCAAAACTGGGAGCAAGGCCGCCGCATCCCGGATGGACCGGCCAGAACGCTGCTTGCAGTGATCGCGCACGAACCTAAGGCCGTTGAACGTGCCCTTCGTACGGCGGGCTGATCTTTGGCTTCTTGGCGATGGAAGGCGTAAAGCCGCTTGCAACGCGCGGCTCAGTCGCGGCTACACCGGGACTTGTTCGGTAATCTGAATGCCGTAAGCATCCAAGCCGACGATTTTCCGGGGATGATTGGTCAGCAGGCGAATGGTGTGCAGTCCCAGGTCGGAGAGAATCTGCGCGCCTAAGCCGCTTTCGTGCTGCGATTGTTTCTGGCCGTCGGGTGTGCCGTAGGCGGCGTGATTACGAAATCCGGGGCCGGTCTGATGCAGGTAGACCAGCACGCCCGCGCCCTCTTCGGTGATTCGTTCCATGGAGCGTCGAATCAGCATGTGACATTCGCAATCGGTGGATCCGAACACGTCGCCATAGATGCAATGCGAGTGCATGCGCACCAATACGTCCGATTTTCCAGCGATCTCACCATGAACGAGTGCGAGATGCCGCTCGGGCACGATGGTGCTGGCGTAAACGACGGTCTTGAAGTCGCCAAATTCGGTGCGCAGGCAGCCTTCCGATTGCCTTTGGACGAAGCGCTCGGTTTGCAGGCGATAGCGAATCAGGTCGGCCACCGAGATCATGCGAACGTTGTGGAGCTTCGAAAATTCGGCAAGCTGCGGGACGCGCGCCATGGACCCGTCGTCGTTCATGATTTCGCAGATCACGCCACCCTGGCGAAGACCGGCGAGCCGTGCCAGATCGACGGCGGCTTCGGTTTGTCCCGCGCGCACCAGCACGCCACCTTCGCGAGCCCGCAAGGGGAAGACATGGCCGGGACGAACCAGATCGCTGGGCTTGCTGGCAGGATCGATGGCCACGCGAATAGTATGCGCGCGATCGGCCGCGGAGATGCCGGTGGTGACGCCTTCGGCCGCTTCAACGGATTCGCAAAACGCAGTGCCGAATCGCGAGTTGTTGCGCGATGACATGGGAGGAAGTTGCAGCGCGTCGCAAATTTCGGGGCTGAGCGAAAGGCAGATCAGGCCGCGCGCGTAACGCGCCATGAAGTTGATGATGTCGGGCGTGACTTTTTCGGCGGCAATGGTGACGTCGCCTTCGTTTTCGCGATCTTCATCGTCGACGATGACGAGCATCCGGCCGGCCCGAAAGTCTTCAATCGCTTCGGGAATGGAAGCAAAAGGCATGGGGTAAGTACCAGGATAGCAGGGGAACAAAAAAGGAATTCTGAATTCAGGAGCCAGAATCCAGAATGTGGTTACAGGCCCAGTTTGGCGTCCAGGTCCGCGGTGATGCGGGGAAGAGTATCGGGATTGTTCAAGACGTTGCGAATCCCGTAGCTGGCGTAGTTATCGTAGAGCGCGTCGGCGGCGGCCAGCGCCAGGCTATAGGCGGCGAGTGCATTCTGCGTGCTCATGCGCGACCAGTCCTGCCGCAGGTTCTCAAGCTTCGGGATCGAATGAGTTTGCGCTAGCTGGCGTAGTTGTTCGCGGACCGTAGCTGGCAGCGTGTCGCCGGATAGCTTCTGCGCGAGGCCTTCCTGCAACCAGGCGGGCCACGGCGTGGATCCCGATGGAATGCCGGTCAGGCAGGCATGCACCAGTTCGTGCGCCAGCGCGCGCTGCATGGCAGGGCCGACTTGCGCTCCATCCGTCCAAGAAATGTGTATTCGGCCGTCATATTGCCCGCCGCTCCATTCCGCGGCGCCGGTGCTGCGCAGGTAGGCTTCCCGGCTTTGCACGATGGCGACGATGCGCTCATTCGACGTACATCCCAACTGGGCCGCGATGCGCGAATAGTCGCCATCCAAGGTTGCCAGGATGGCGCGCGCCGTATCCGCGGGGAGCGCTTCGCCTTCATAGCGCAGCGCCACGTGAAGGCCGTAGAGTTTGTCGCCGCTATGGTCGGACTCGGCCTCGCGTTTGACGCGCTCGTAGACGGCCGCGAGCCTCTCATCGGGAGCGAGATCCAGCGCCTGCTTCCAGTAATCTAAAGCCGCGCGCAATTGGTCGGCACGATACGCGGCCAGTCCGGCCAGCACCAGCACATTGGGATCGCGCGGGTGCCTCCGGAGGGCCATTTGCACTTGATCGAGCGCTTGAGCGGGCTGATTGGAATCGAGCAGTTGCGCCGCGCGATCGAGCGCCGGGTCGCCGGTGTTGACGATGGCTTTCTTGGTTTCAGCCACCACCGGATTCAGCGCACGCAGCGTATCCACGGAGGCAGCCGAGGAGCGCTCTTGCTCATAGCGTTCCAACCCAGTGAGTGCGGACGCTGGAACGTAGCCCAAAACATCTTTGCCGTCGATTGTAGCGGCTACTTTGAAGCAGTCTGAGCCATCCGCTAACCGGAAGCGGACTTCGACCGGTGTACCTGCCGGTAAGTTGGCGACGATTCCGTCGTCGACGTCGCAGCCGGAACGTAGCGGGGTCTGGTCCGTGCGGACCGCCATCGCCGCGACAAAAAAGAGAACCGGGAGCGCCATAGGACCGTGAGCCTGACTACAATGCTATGGCTTTTCCCGCGCTGGGTCGCTCGGGTGAAAACCTCAGATTTGTTTGCGACGCCGCAAGCGATCAGCCAGGGCGGCGGCCAGGAATCCGATTGCCAGAACCCAGCCGTAGTGCGGCTCCGGCACAACTATGGGCACGGGAATCACCGGAGGCGGCAATGGAGAGTTCGGGCTGGAAGGCGAGTGGCTGGGATGCCGGTGGATGGGCGGGATGATCGGGATGATCGGGATGAGCGGAAACCGGAAGCCTCCGCCGGTGGTACTGCCGATGGTAGAAGCCACATCCAGCGGGAGAACGGGAACGGTTGGGGTCAGCTCCCCGGGTGGCACGGGCAGCTCGGGCGCCATTACCGGAAGCTTGGGAAAAGAGTAAACCGTTACCGGCATTTCCACCGGCGTGTCGAACACTTTCGCCGTAGGTTCTGTTGGCCGGGTCGGCAACATGGGGAGGGCGGAATAGCAGTTCAAACAGCGCCCGCGGACGATGTGCGTCCCATCGGTGAAGACGGTTTCTCCGGCACGGAGCGTGAGGGCCTTCTTTGTCCAATAGATCTTGTTACCCCATCGATAGGACACATATCCGGAGAGATTGGTCGTCAGCTTCACTTGCTTTAATTGGGCTAGATCGATGTCGGCGTACTGAGCTTTCAGGGCAGGGTCGGCCATCGCCACCTTGGCCTGGTGCACATTCTCGGCGCCGCCCGGGACCAGAGAATAGGGGTAAACTTTTCGTTTCACTTCCTCCACTATCATCTTGGTTTCATAGCGGACTGGCGTGGCGGTGATCGCCGGGGGGTGCTCCGAGTTGAAGTTAGGACGAAAGGCCAGGGGTTGCGGCGCTACAATAGCCGGCGTGAGTAATCCTACAGTCAGGCTTAATAGGCCAACCAGGACGGCGGCCATCTTCGCTCTCTGCAGGTTTAGGGGACGAGAAGCTGAGTCTTCCCCGATTTGTTGCCGGCAAACATAACAAATCCCTCCACGATCTGCCAAAAGCCTCTTACAGACCCAACACGACTGAAGCACGTTCCCTGATTATGCCGCGTTAAACTTTAGTACTCAAGTACTATGGGGTTAGGTAAAAGTTACACAGTGCTAAGAGTTCCAGAGGGGCGCTTGCTTAGAATCCGAGTTCTGCGTCGAGTTTCGCAGCGATGGCGGGAAGGAAATCGGGGTTGGCTAGGACCTCCAGAAGGCCGTCGCTGGAGGCGTGATCGTAAAGGGCATCGGCGGCTGCGAGCGCGAGATGGTAGGCATCCACCGCTCTCTGTTTGGGCATGCTGGACCAATCCTCACCAAGATTCTCCAGGCGCGTGATAGCATGCGCGGCGGCACGTTTCCTCAATTCTTGGCGAACGGAGGGCTGCAGGGTGTCGCCCGAAAGTTTTTGAGCCAGCCCTTCCTGCAACCATGCTGGCCAAGGGGCGGAGCCGGAGGGAATGCTCATCAGGCAGGCATGCACCAGTTCGTGCGTGAGCGCACGCTGCATGGACGCGTCCACCAAGCTTCTGTCCGTCAGATCGGGCATGGCGGCGATATGAATGCGGCCATCGTATTGCCCGCCGCTCCAGTCTGCGGCGCCGGTGACACTGAGATACGATTCGCGGCTGCGCACGATGGCGACGATGCGTTCATCGAGGCTGCAACCGAGCTGAGCCGAGACCCGTGCGTAACTGTCATCGAGTTCTACAAGTATGGCGCGTGCCGCATCCGCCGGGAGCGCTTGACTGTCGTAGCGAAGAGCGATGTGGACGCCATAAAGTTTCTGACTGCTTCGATCGGCGGCTGCTTCACGCTGGACGTTGGCATAGACTCGATTTAGCTCCTCGTTGGGCGCGAGATCGAGCGACATCTTCCAGTAATCGAGCGCGGCTTGGATTTCGTCCGACCGATAGGCTGCTAGGCCCGCCAGCAGCAAGACTTTGGGATCTTGTGGATGGTGCAGGATGGCGTCCTGCAATTGCTGGAGCGCATGCACGGGCCGGTTTGCATTGAGCAAATCGGCGGCGCGATGGACGGCTGGATCGCTGGTGCTTAAGACGTACTGATAAGTGACCGCAGAGGTTTCGGCTGGCACGTGCGCGGCCATCGCTGCAATGACGAACAGCACCGGGAGCGCCATGTTAGCCCGATGCTAAGGCCTAACGGGCGCTGAGTCGCTCGGCTGAAGACCTTAAATTGCGCGGAAAGCCACCACGCGAAGACGGCGATAATCTACTGTCCAAACGCCATCGCGATAGAGCGCCGGCCGAAGGCGTTCCACCAATTGGTGCACGATGTCGTCGGCCCGTTCTGGAGAGAACTGGCGGAGATAGGTCTGGGTGAACATCCGAAGCCAGTGTTCCAGGCCGTTTTCGCCTTCGAGCGGCGTTGGCCGGTTGAACAGGCTGGCATTGCGAACCTCCAGGCCGTGCCGTTCCAGAATGGTCGAGTATTCGCCGATGCTGGGGTAATACCAAGGCGACTGTTCATCGGCGGAAGGACCGAGTTCAGCGCGCAGAGCCGCCTGAACAGACGCGATGTTGCCGTGCCCGCCAAACTCGGCGACCAAGCGTCCGCCTAGGCGGAGTGTGCGTGCGATGGATGCGGCCGCTCCTTCGGCGTCCTTCACCCAGTGCAGCGCTGCGTTCGAAAACACCGCGTCGAAAGGCTCAGGGAAATCGAAGGCGGAGGCGTCGCCCAAAACACACGCGAGCGCGGGGAAGTTTTTTCGAGCGTCTGCCAGCATGTCCGCCGAACTATCGAGGCCGATCACATGGGCTCCGGACCGCGCGATTTCGGCTGTTAGCTGGCCCGTTCCGCAGCCGATATCGAGGATTCGTTCGCCGGGCTGCGGGTTGAGCAACTCCAGAAGACTTGCACCGTAGCGCCAGACGAAAGAATGATGATCTTGATAGCGGGCCGCGTCCCAAGCGCCGGAGGTTGGGGAGGCGCTCACGCCTTTTTGCCGCGCGTAGCAACGTTCTTGGTTGCTTTCGCGGGCTTGGTTGCTTTCGCGGGCGGCGCGGGAGCGACAGGCTCATCCTCTGGATCTTCCGAGGCTCCGGCTCCGGCTCCATCCACTGCACCAGGAACAGCGGCGGCGAGAACTTCTTTGAACAACTCGGCCTTCTTCAGGTCTTTCTTCGAAGGCGGCGCTTGTTCGTGCCGGTAGTCATGATCGTGATAACAGGTGCGGCACCGGACCTTGGCGGGCTCTGCGTTTACTAGGGAAACGATGGCGTGGTTGGTAACGCGACGACACTTGATGCAATGATCGTCGATGATATCGCCTAAGCGGAAATCCGGCATACAAAACGCACAGTAATCGCTGAGTATATCAGAATTGGAATGCGACGACGCCGATCAAAGCGGCACCGAGCATCACCCACAGTGAATCGACGCGCGCACTGGCGATGAGCACAAAGCTGGCGGCGAAAATCCCCAGCGAAAGTGGATTCGTGATGGCGTCGCGAGCCAGAGGCACCGCGGCGGAAGCCATCAGGCCGGCGCCGGCGAAGAGTACCGCGCGAGCCACCGCCTTGGCGCGGCGGTGTTCGGCACGGGCCCCCAGAAATCGCAGCATGGGGATGATCAAAAATGCGGGCGTGATCATGGCGAGCCAGCCCGCGCAAGCTCCCGGTGCTCCATCCACCAGGTATCCGACGCTGACGACGTAGATGCCGAGCGGTCCGGGGCCGATGCGACCGGCGGCGACGGCGGTGTTGAGCTGGCGATCGGTGAGCACGTGACGGCGGACGATGAAATCGTTGCGGACCATGGGCAACGACGCCAGGCCGCTGAAGGACGTCAGCGTGGCTTTCACCAGCAGCAGGTAGAGAATGAAAACATTCATGCTTCCGCCCAGAAAAAACCCACGAGTGCGGCCACGCCGATCACCTGAAGCGGGGTCAGCTTGGCGACGAACGCCAGAAGGAAAGCGCCGGTTGAGATGGCGATCGGCTTCAGCCAGCGGCCGGGCTTGCATTGCGTGCGGACCAGCAGTACAGCCGCACCGATCATGGTGCCGACGGCCGCGGCGAGCAGGGCATTGGCGATGGATAGCGCCAAGCGAGAGTGGGTGGTGAGATCGTAAGCGCGGGTTAGCCAGACCACCAGCACGGAAGCCGGAATGGTGATGGCGAGTACCGCCGCGAGCGCGCCCCCGAGTCCGAGCATGTACCAGCCGGCGGCCGCGCAGAAGGCGATCACGTTGGTGCCGGGCGTGAGCCGGGCGAGGCCGAAGGCGATGGCGAATTTTTCGGGACTCAGCCAGTCGCGCCGATAGAACTCGCGCTGCAGAATCGCGATGCTGGGATCGCCGCCGCCGAAGACGGTGACGCCGACGCGGAAGAAGAGACGGGTGACGCCTGGGAGGGGTGGGCGACGCATCGAAGCCACTGTAGCAGGGTTAGACGGATTTGCCGGTTAGGCGTTCGGTGGGTCGGTTTCAGGATAGGGCGTTCATCAGGATTTAGCGCCGGTCCTGCGGCTGAAAAATTCTGGTAATGACCATCAAGCTCTTGTCTAGCAACAAGCTGCTTCGTCGATCGATCACGTCCGTAACTTGCCGGCGAGCCAGTAATCGACACTGAACTTTCCCGGACCAAAGCAGATCAGCCAGATAAAGAAGAGCACGTACAGGACTTCCGGAAGGTAGAGGAAATCGTCGAGCCAGTTAAGAGGCGAAAGTCCTTTAGGCATGGCGGAAAGCTTGGTGGTCAGGATGGCGACAAGCATATCGACCAATAAAGCCACGCAGGCCAGGCTCGAAAGAAACCCCACGGTCAGCAAGGATCCGCCAACGAGCTCGACAACCGACACGAAATAAGTCATCAGGTGGGGAAACGGGACTTTGGCCTCAACGAGCGTTTCGTACATAGTTTGCCTGCTGCCGGCGACAAACAATTTGTTTGCCCCGGAGATGGCGAAGAACAACCCGAGCGAAACGCGTACCAGCAGGATGGCATATGGTTCCAAATCACTGCTACCCACCAACGCAAACTGGACCAACCGTTTCCAATCCATCTTGTCCCTCCATCGGAGGATGTGCTGTAACGATACCCCATATCATACAGTTCGACTTCTCCGATAACCGCGTTAATCAGGACTTAGCGCCTCTGGCGCTCATCTCTGTTCTCGACAATTATGCTGCAAACCGCAAATGATGGTGTCGTTAGCGAATTCTCGCGCATCGAGATTATGTGTCCATCCGTTCCACCCATTGAGCGCGCCATGCGGGAGCCACGAATGGATCCGCAAAGTACTGTGTTTCCCGCGCAACCTTTTCGTCCCTGAACTCCATGATGCTGACGGTGTAGGACGGCTTGCCGTCATATGTCAGGATGAATTCGGTGATCCAAAGATCACCGCCGCCAATGATTCGTCGGACAGCAAACCGCTTTTTGCTCGGCTGACTAGCGCGTTGGTTCTGTATGTTGCGTCGACCGCGGGTTCGCTCGCCTGACTGCGGGTATTCCAGCACCGCGTCCTCGTGATAGATGCGGTGCTCCGTTTCAAAATTATTGGCATCGGACGCCGCCCAATGCTGATCCAGCGCCGCACGGATCTCTTGATCTCGCACTCCAGAAGACTGTTCCTTCTTTTGTTGATCGTTCATCTTGAGCCTTCAATCTGACAAGAGGCTAAATGCTTTAGCGGAATCGGAGTGTACCACTCGTCAAGTCCGCTGTTTCTTCGATCACCCCAGAGTCTGCACCGCCTCGAAGTGTCTAATCAGATATTCAATGCACGGGCGGTATCGCCGCCGGGGGCGTTGTTGTTGTTGCCGCCGGCGCCGTTGCGGACGGTGGAGCAAGTCTGGTCCACTCGCCTAGCCATTCGAGAACGGTGTTGTACCACAGCACCGAGTTTTGCGGCTTCAGGATCCAGTGGCCTTCATCGGGGAAGACAAGCAGTTTCGATGGGATCTTTTGCAGTTGCAAAGCGGTATAAAGCTGCAAACCTTGCGTGTAAGGCACGCGGAAATCCTGCTCGCCATCGATGACCAGCGTCGGCGTATGGAAATCCTTGACGAAAGAACTGGGCGACCACTTCGCGTACGAATCCGGATTATCCCAAGGCGTGCCATTAAACTCCCACAGCGGGAACCACAACTCTTCGGTGGCGCCAAATTCGCTGCGTAGATCGTACACGCCCCCGTGCGACACTAGCGCCTTGAACCGCTGGGTGTGGCCAAGCATCCAATCGATCATGTAGCCGCCGTATGAGGCCCCGGCCGCCACCATTCGATCGGTATCGGCGTAAGGCAGAGTCACCACATGATCGAGCACCGTCATGATGTCGTCGAAGGGTTTGCCGCCCCAGTCGTCCCGGATGTCTTCGGTGAATTTCTGCCCATAGCCCGTGGAGCCGCGCGGATTGGGCATGATCACCACATAACCCGCCGACGCAAACACCTGGGCGTTCCAGCGATACGACCAATCCTCGCCCCAGGCGCCTTCCGGGCCGCCGTGGATCAAAAACAGAATCGGATATTTCCGATTGGGCTCAAAATTCGGCGGCTTCACCACGAAACTCTGGATGCGCGTTTTGTCGGCGGCGTCCACCCAAAAATCTTCCAGCGGCGTTAGCGCGCTGTGCGCGAGCAACGTATCGTTCAAATGCGTGAGCGCGATGGGAGCACCCCCGCTGGAGCTAGCGCGGTAAATCTCAGTGGGCGCCGATCCGCTTTGACCCGAATAGATCATGGTCTTGGCGTCGCTGGTGAGCTTCATGTCGTCGAAAGTGCTGGCGCCGCTGACCACCACGCGCGTGGCGCCGCCTGCGACCGGAATCATTTCGATGGCCTGCCTTCCGCGATCTTCCACAGTAAAGAACAAGGCATTCGAGTCGGGTGACCAGGTGAAGCTTTGCACCCAGCGGTCGAGCGAATCGGTGAGCACGTTGACGCGGCCGGTGGCGCGATCGAGCACCAACAGACGCCAGCGATCGCTCTCATAACCGGCGCGAGCCTGGCTACGATAGGCCAGCCATCGGCCATCGGGAGAGTATTGCGGGCTGGCATCCGCGCCGGGGTTGCTCGTGATCTTGATGGAATCGCCGCCGATAATGGGGACCACGAACAGGTCCAAATTGGTGCTGGTGGCCTGCACGGGATCGGCGTTCATGGAATAGCAGACTTCTTTGGAATCCGCCGAGATGGTGTAGTCGTCCGGTCCACCGAGCGAAAAGGGTGGGACGTCATGATCGCCGGGAGTCAAATCCTTCGCCACACCGCCGGCAACGTCGACCACCAACAGGTGCGAACGGCGTTTGGTTTGCCATTCGGTCCAGTGACGATAGAGCAGCGTGGTGTAGCTGTGGGCTTTTACCTTGCTATTTTTCTCGGCGTCGAGCCTGCTCTTGTTGCAGGCGTCATCGGGACAATCGGGAAAAATGCTGCTGGTGAATACGAGTTTCTTGCCGTCGGGCGAGAACAATACACCGCCCGCTTCGGTTGAAAGATTGGTGATCTGGCGGGCGTTCGATCCGTCGGCGTTCATGATCCAGACCTGTGCCGAGCTGCTGCGATCGGATATAAACGCAATCTGCTTGGAATCGGGCGACCACTCGGGCCGCTCGTTGTCCGTGCCCTGCATCGTGATCTGTTGCGGCGATCCGCCGTTCAATGGGACGGTGTAAATCTGTTTGGGCTTGGTGTTCTGTCCGATATCGACGGTTTGGACGGTGAAGGCGACGGTTTTGCCATCCGGGGAAAGCTGCGGTTCCTGAATCCGCGCGACCTTGAGGAGCGCCTGGACATCGAACGGTTGTTTTTGCGCCGCCAAGCTGGCTGCGAACAAGGTCACAACACAGCAGGAGCGCGCGAACGGCATCATGACTCGATTGTGCCACAGGGCGCGCCAAAAACCGGAGAGAGGACGGGGGACTTATTTGTTCGAAGCCTTCTTCCACGCGGCCCGCTCTTTTATCGGAATGTCCGCCCAGGTGAAATCAAGCGTGCCCTGCGGTTGGCGTCCCGAGCGCTGAAACGTGATCCGAAGTCGCCATGATGGCCCAACATGATTGAGTGGAACGCTGAAAAGTAGATCGGAATTCGGTTGTATTTCAACTGTCGTCGCCTCATTGATGGGTGAGTAATGGGCCGGCGGGGAAATCCAGCCGGGCGCCGGTTTTGCAGATCCGGACGCCTGCACGATCTCGTGAACCACTTCCACACCTTCTGCTCCCGGCTCAGGCGCGGTGGCAAGAACCTGAATGGGAGTACGGCTGTTGTTTCTGAGTCGCAGCGAAAGCAAATCGGGATCGCTGCCGTTCCGCTGCGATGCGCGTTGAACGCGATGGAAAATGAGGGATACGCCGCCGGGGCTCTGAGAAAAGCCGAGCCCTCCGGCAACGGCAGCAAATACAAGGACGGCGCGGAGAATCAAGGACGACTATAGCGCGAGCTTGCCCTCATACTGCATGTCGCTCAATTTGAACTTTTCTGCTACCTTGATGCGGCGGATGTCCAGAATGAAATCCACTTCCTTGTCGTTGCCGCTGATGGGATTGGTACGCGGGAACAGGAAGCGCACGCCGTCGATCCCGCCGGGCCCCACGATCTGAACGTCCTGCGCATAAATGGAGCTTTTGCCCTTCGGGGCGAGCTGCGCGGCGTCCAGCAATTGCGAACGCAAGGCATCGTTGCCACGATTCCGGCCGCCACGCTGGCCATTGTCGTCGTTGTTGTTACGGTTGTTATCGTTGTCGTTCGGATCGTCGGCATCCACGGTGCTGCTGTGCGGGCGCGGCATGCGCAAACCAAGCACAGTGATGACGTAATACTTTTCTGTCGAGGCCGCCACTGCCTTCAGCTCGTCCGAAGCTGAGGCGCCCTGGCGCATCAAGGCTTGCTGAATCGGCGAAGCGCTTGCCCAACGGATGGTGAGGTTCATCGGCTCGTTCTGGGATGGATCACCGTTATTTCCGCCGCCCGAGCCGCCCGGATAACCTCCGCCGCCCTGTGGATAACCACCGCCGCCGCCGGGATAGCCTCCGCCTCCGCCCGGATAACCTCCTCCGAGCCCGCCGCCGGGAAATCCAAAGCCGCCACCTCGCCGGCCACCGCCGCCGCGCCTTGCCGTCTGGGACTGTTGAGGCTGAACCGTCTTTGCCTTGGCCCACGGCGAATCGCTCAAGATTTTGCTGACTTCGTCGTCAGTCCATAGGGTGGAATCCTTGGTCTTCCAAAAATCAGCGGCGAAAAGCATCGCGGCGCACGCCGAGCCTACGATACCGATTTGCACAAATCGAGTCGAATGCATTCTTAGTTCGCCAGACGCTGTGCGCGACCCCTCCGTTACGATAAACTCGTTCTCAGTGTCTACAAACATTGTCAAGTTTTGTAACTGTCCTCGTAACAGGGACGCGCGGGAAAGTGCGCCGCCCGACATTTTTCCGTTAACCTGTTTGGCATTGGATACGTCGTTAGCGACATTCGTCTCGACATGCAATTAAAAATCTATCTTCCCTCCCTGTGTCTGGCGGCCTGCTCTTTTCTCGCGGCCGCTGACTCCAACCCGATGCGAATGCTCGGTACGGCGCCGCTGCGGTTTGAAGCTTCCCAGAGCGATAGCCAAGCGAAGTTTGTCGCACGGGGCGCGCGCTTCCATTTTGAATTCAACCCGCATCAGGCAATTCTGCACGGCGGAAAAAAAGACGTTAGGCTGAGTTTCGACGGTGCGAACCCGGCTGCTCAAATGCAGGGCGCACAGCTCTTGCGGTCGACGACGAACCTGTATTTCGGCAACGATCCTTCGAAATGGCGCCGCGCGATTCCCAACTTTGGGCGCATCGAGGTGTCTGGACTGTACCGAGGCATCGATCTGGCTTACTACGGCAACGGCGGGGAGCTGGAATACGACCTCACCGTGAATCCGGGCGCCGATCCGCAACGGATACGGCTGCGGTTGGACGGTGGCGACGCGCGCATGGATCGCCATGGCGATCTGGTTGCCGACCTGATCCAAAAACATTCGGTGGCGTATCAGATCGGCGCGGATGGGTCGCGGCGTTCAGTCCGCAGCAGTTATCGGAAGAATGCCGACGGATCCTTCGGATTCCAACTGGGCGCGTACGATCGTACGCGCGCGCTGGTGATCGATCCCCCGCTCATCGTTGCACAGTATTTCGCGGGATCGTATCAAGACGTCGCGTATGGAATCGGTCATGATGCCAATGGGCTGATCTATATTGCAGGCAACACCAGTTCCACGGACCTGCCGCTGGTGGGAAGCTCCTTGCAAACCACGGAGGGCGGTGGACAGGACCTATTTTTCGCCGTGGTCAACCCCGCGTTGCCGGCGAGTTCCCAAGTTCTCTATGTAACCTATATTGGCGGGGAAAGCGACGAAGATTTCGGAGGCATGATGGTTGGTCCGAAGGGCGACGTTTATATGACCGGCTCTACATTGTCGGCGAATTTCCCCTTGGCGAACGCCGCGCAGACCGCAATTGGCGGAACAAGCGGTTTGGCAGACGCCTTTGTGCTGTGGCTGAGTCCAACCCAGACCCTCGTTTACTCGACTTTCTTTGGAGGCAGCGGAACAGATAAAGGCACCGCGATCGCCGTCGATACGAGTGGAAATCTCTGGGTTGACGGCAACACGCAATCCACTGACTTGCCGAATTCGGGCGGTTTCCAGGGCTCGCTGATTGGTACGCAAAACATGTTCATCGCGGCTTTCAATCCGGCTCTATCGGGCACGGCCACGAAGATCTATTCCATCTACATTGGAGGCACGCATTGGGATGAGGCTTACGGCATCGCGACGGCGCCGGATGGAACCGTTTGGCTGGCTGGCGGCACGTATTCGCCCGACATTTGGATCGCGGGTAATGCCTATCAAGCGACCTTTGGCGGTGGTAGCGATGCCTATATCGCTCACATCAATCCGGGCTTGGGCGCGAACGCTTTGCTCTATGCGAGCTTCCTGGGAGGCAACGGCGTGGATGAAGCAACCAGTATGGTGTTGGATCCGTCCGGGCGAATCATTCTAAGCGGGTACACGCTCTCTTCGAATTTTCCGGTGACGAGCAACGCGGTTCAAACCAGATATGGTGGGAACACCGACGCTTTTGTCAGCATCCTGGATACCGTCAAGGCGCAGCTGGTTTATTCCACCTATTTCGGCGGCAGTGAGCCGGACGCGGCGATGGACTTGAAGGAAGACAGCAGCGGCGTTTTGTACCTGTGCGGTTACACTGAGTCAGGCGGATTGCCGTCTACCAGTGGCGGGCTGCAAGCTGCGTACGACGGCAGCGTGGATGTATTCGGCCTGAAGTTGGATCCTTCCAAAGCCGGAGCGGCGGGAATCGACTACTTTACTTACATTGGGAGCGACGGCATACAGGTAGGCTACGGCGTCGATGTCGACAGTAGCGGCAATATGTATATAGTTGGTTACTCGAGCTCGAACATTCTGTCTCGCATCGGTGGCCCGGACGAGGTGACCAGCATCACTGGAAACAACGAGGCTTTTGTCGTCGGCTTCCCGGTGGGTTCTTCCGCGCCGGCCAATGGCGCTTCGCCGGGAATTCGGCGACGCCTTCCCTGGAGCATATCGCCTCATCGTTGAGGATTTGGTTTTCTCCAGCGTCGTTCGATTTGCAATATAGTAACTGCTGGAGGTTATCCACATGCGCAAGGCAGCTACTCTGTTGGCTTGTTCCGCTCTCGCTGTTCTCAGTCTGCCACTGGCAGGACAGGACCGGCCCAACCTTTCCGGAACATGGCAATTCGATAGTTCGAAAAGCGAACTCCATGCCGTGAAGGTTACCGGCGCGATCTGGGTGATCAACGAAGACGACAGTTCCATCCAGATCACGGAAAGCGAAGACGGGGCCGATAGAAAAATTCAGCTGAAATGCACCACGGACGGGAAAGAATGCAAGATCACCGGCGACAAAGCCACGGCGTCTTTCTGGTACAACGGGCCGACGTTGGTGGAAATGGAGAGCAAAGGCGATCACGTGACGCGCTACAGAATGAAGCTCAGCGATGACGGCAAGACGCTGAGTGTGGACACCACGTCTATAGTTCCGCAATCCACGCTCAACGACGTGCTGGTGTTTCGCAAGCAGGCCTAGGCCGCTTTTATCCGCGCGATCGTAGTATCCGATGTTCGAATTCCTTCGCGATCTGCGCTTCGGAATTCGCCTGCTGGCGAAGAGTCCGGTATTTGCCGCGATTGCCGTACTGTTGCTAGCCGTAGGCATCGCCGCCAATACCTTGATTTATAGTGTGGTCGATGCGCTGCTGCTTCAGCCCCTTCCGGTTTCCCATCCCGAGAATCTGGTGCGAATGGTGGAGGTGTACCCAAACGACTTCGTAAGTTGGGATCTCCCTTACGATTTCTGCGATAAGGCAGCTTCGAGAGACGCGGATTTATCCGGGGTGATCTGTCAGGGAGAAGCGAATGTCGCCGTCGGCTTGGCTTTTAACGGCCGGACCTCGACGGAACGGGTACGGGTTCACTTCGTCTCTTCGAACTTCTTTTCCTCTTTGGGCGTGCACGCCTATCTCGGACGCGCACTCAACGCTGAGGATGAACATACACAGGCCATGAACGCCGTGCTCAGTTATGACTTCTGGCGCAAAAGACTGCGGGGCGATACATCGGCTGTAGGCCGAAAGATCATCTTGGGAGGGTTTCCTTTCACTGTTGTGGGAGTCTCGCCGGAGTGGTTCAATGGCTTGGCGGTGGATACCAGTCCCGATATCCGTGTTCCCGCAGCCGTGGATCGCTACCTGGTGAAACCAGCCAGCGAGATGAACCCCGCGGCGCGCACGGTTTCGACCCAAATCTTCGGGCGATTGCAAACGGGCGTTGCTTTTGAACGCGCTGACGCGGACGTTGATCCCTTGCTTCATGAGGCATTCCAAGCCGAAGCGGAAAAGATTTTTCCGCAGGCGAAAGGGACCACGCCCGACAGCCGTACCCGCTCCCGTCTTCGGCTGGAACCAATCGCGAATGGAATTTCCACGCTTCGCACGCAATTCTCTCGCAGCCTGGAAGTTTTGATGGCCGGCGTTGCGCTGCTGCTGCTGATGGCTTGCGCCAACGTCGCCGGTCTGCTGCTGGCACGTTCCGCCACACGAGCTCAGGAAATGGGCATTCGCCTGGCGCTAGGGGCGAGCCCTGGCCGTATTGTGCGGCAACTGCTGACTGAAGGATTGGTGCTGTCGCTGCTGGGAGGCCTGGCCGGCACCCTGCTCACTACGGCGTGCCGGCCTGTGCTGGTTCGCGAACTGCCGCCGCTACGAGATCGGGCAGCGGTGCTGCAACCGCTTGCACTACACATCGCGATCGATCTGCACGTGCTTGGATTCGCCTTAGCCACAACTGTGCTGACTGCGGTGTTGTTCGCGTTATCGCCGGCCTTGCGCTGTGCACGGGCCGACGTCGCAAGCGGTTTGAAAGGCGGGCGCACGACAACCAGGCGCTTGTCGACAGGCAACTTGATTGTCGCGGCGCAGGTGGCTATCTGTACCCTTCTCTTGATGGGAGCCGTTCTGCTGGTGGAGACGTTGGAGCGAATGCGCTCCATGAATCCAGGATTCGATCGCGATCGCGTTGTGTCCTTGACGATCGATCCGGGTCTAAGAGGCTACACGCCGGAGCAGGCCCGCCTCTTTAGCAAGAAGCTCTTGGAGAAGGCGAAGGACGTCACGGGAGTTACCGCAGTGAGCATGGCATCGCGTGCGCTGATGCGCGGCACGGGCATCAAGGCTACTTTCGGCGTCGCCGGGGCCCGGATCACCGCGGCCGATTTGCTGGACGGCAGCGTCAACGCTGTGACGCCGGGCTACTTCGAGACCATGGGCATATATGTGCTCAGCGGCCGTGCATTCAACTGGTTCGACAGAGATCGCGGGACGCCGCATAAGGTGATCGTCAATCAAGCGTTCGCGAGGCATTTTTTCCCCGGCAAGAACCCCTTGGGCGAACGGTTCGGATTCCCCGGCCCGGGCGGCATCGCGACTGCCGCTGATGAAATCGTCGGCATCGTGAGCGATGCGAAGTACCGCTCGCTGCGTGAGCCGATTCCGCTGACGGTCTATAGTGCAGTGGTGGACGGGTTCGATTCCGAATTTACACTGTATCTCCGGACGTGGGAACACCCCGAAGAGATCGTTGCGCCGGTTCTGGAAATATTGCATTCTTCCGACCCGGAATTACCGGTCATCGAGGTGCGGACCTTACGCGAGGAGGTGGAAGCGTCGCTCTGGCAGGAACGTCTGCTGGCGTTGCTCTCCATCGTGTTTGGTGCGATCGCCGCGCTGCTGGCGAGCATCGGCCTCTATGGCGCGCTCGATTATGCCGTGAAATCACGCACCCGGGAGATTGGAGTGCGGATGGCATTGGGTGCGCAGCCGGCGCGAATCGTTGGCATGGTTTCGCGGGAAGCGTTACTGTTGACAGCGACTGGCCTTGTCCTCGGCCTGTGCGGCTACGCTGCGGCATCGGTTTGGATCCGGCGGGTGGTGTATGATTTTCGGCCCTGGGAGCCCACGATTGTCCTGTCCGTCTTGCTTCTGGTGGGTTTGATCGCGTTCATCGCGACGGCTCCTGCAGCGCTTCGGGCGGCGCGGACCGATCCTGGATCTACCTTACGGGCGGAATGAGATGAATGTGTTATAGTCCCACAATGACGCTGCGATCAGGTGTTTATATTGTTCCGGTCAACCGGTGGTATATCGAGCGGACCGTTTGGTTGATCGCCGGAATTGTTCTATTGGCAAGCACAGCGATGGCATTGTTGCTGCATCCGCTGTGGATCCTGGGAGTCACCGCCACGGGCCTCATGTCCATCAATGTAGCTCTTACTGGCTTCTGCCCGGTGGGCAACGTGCTGCGCTTGTTTGGCTTCACGCCGATGCTGGGGTCGAATACATCACGCTTCTACTTCATGCAGACCGACAAATGGTATCTTGAGCGGCGCATCTATCTTGCGGTTGGAATCAACATTTCCATCGCGTCCATGCTGGTGCTTGCATATAGTGCGTGGGTGAGTCTGTTCACGATTTTCGTCGGCGGCGCCATGGTCTGGTTCGCCGCGACGGGATTTTGTGTGATGGCAAATGCGCTGTACTGGCTGGGCGCAGAGCCGCGCTTGACGCCGGAATCGATGCCGTCCGGCCGCTGCGCGGAATGCGGCTTGTCCGGAGTTTGCGTTGGCGGGCACAAGAAGCCGCCGGCGGCGAAGGTTGCTCCGGTTCTTATCGAATTACGCTAGTGATTGTGGCTGAACTTGCGCTTCAAGTCCGGATAGAATTCCTTGAGTACGTTGAATAGCGAGTCGTAACCGATCTCAACGCTCATTCGGGTGAACACTCCGCTGACGCTGCGCTCGTTCTGCGGATAGTAGGTCATCGATAGCGCCCCCGACGCGATGTTTCCGAGGAACTCCGACGAGTTGAACCGCGCCACACCCGAATCGCTGTGCGTAATCAGGATGCGCGAGAGCGCATAGGCGGTCCGTTTGAGGCCGCTCCCGTGTCCCAGCCGGTAATAACGCGGGTCTTCATGCAGCAGCGTAGGAAAGACGCCGGTGACAAATAGTTCATTGGTGAATCCGTCGGTGAAATCGGCGCCATAGCGTTTCGCAAAACCCATCGCCCCCTGCCCGTAGGATTCCTTTTCGTTACTCGCTTGCTCGAGACCGGCGGTAATGCTGGTAAACACGAACGTGAACGGATCGAAGTAGTGCTCCACCAGCCCGAACTTCTCGCCGGGACTCAGGGCAACCACGGGCTGCTCCGGATCGTTAATCGTTTTGTAGTTCGGAAGAACCTTGAACATGCGGTGATCGTCCGCCGCGTTATCTACCAGCGGCGAGGGGGAAGTGGGGATGGCAGCTTGGGGAACGACGTCCTGGCAGGGAGCGCTTCTCGATAACGCGCACAGCGCCATGCAAAGGAACACGTTGAGTTTCAGAATATTCTCCGGGAACATTTCAATTCTACTTGATTTGGGCTTGGCCCGCCTTCAAAGGCGCGGCGCTCGGCGCGGCCTCCGGCAGCCTTTCGATCCTGACGCGCGCGATGCGATTGTGATCCATGGCAAGAATAGTGAACTTGCGGCGTCCGTACTCCACGACGTCCGCCGGCTTGGGAATGTAGCCCAACTGGAAGAGCAGGAAACCAGCCAGGGTTTCAAAACCGGCGTCGCCGGGCAGCTCCAGGCCGTACTGCGTGTCCAGATCGCGGATGGTGATGGTACCGTCCACTTCGAGACTGGAAGCTTCGGTGGCGGGGCGGGGGCGTTTCACATCGTGCTCGTCGCCGATCTCGCCAAAGATTTGCTCCAGCGCATCTTCCAGCGTCACCAGACCCGCGATAGTGCCGAACTCATCCACCACGATCGCCATGTGGATATGGGTTTCGCGAAATTCGTCGATGAGATCGTTGAGCGATTTGGTCTCCGGCACCACCAGCGGCTTGCGCATCACGCGCGAGAGGTGAAAGGGAGGCAGTGGACGCCTTTTGGAATTCGCGATGCGGCGCTCTTCCCAGATCCGCATCATGTCTTTGTAGTGAACGTAGCCGATGATATGCTCCGGGGTTGGGTCATAAACGGGCAGCCGGGAGTACTCGTGCTCGCGCATCCGCCGCAGCACTTGGTCCAGGCTGGCGTCCACGGAAATGGATACGATGGCGTTGCGCGGCACCATGATTTCGCGTGCGTAATAGTCGGAAAGCTCCAACAGCGCTTGGATCGCGTCTTCTTCGAAGCGATGCAGGTGCCCTTCGCGGCGGCTGGAGCTGACGATGAATTTCAGCTCTTCGGCCGAGTGCCCTCCGCCTCCATGGCCGCTGCGCAATCCCATCCAGCGCGAGACGGCGGCAGCGGACGCCTCGGCAAAAAAGGTGAAGGGCGCCAGCAGCCGCGAGAGGACCACCAATACGGGAGCGACCAAAACCGCGAGTCGATCGGCCTTTTCGATGGCTAGATTCTTCGGGACCACTTCGCCGAAAACGATGTGCGCATAGCTAATGAGCAAGAAAGCGATCACAAAGCTAATGACGTGCCACGCGGGTGCCCAGAGCGGCGGCATGACGGTATGCATCACGGACTGGAGCAGCTCATAAACGGTATTCTCGCCGGCCCATCCCAATCCAAGACTGGCGAGCGTGACGCCGGCCTGGGTGAGCGAAAGCAGGCGGGACGGATTCGCCAGCAAATTCAGCGCGGCCTGCGCGCCCGCTTGACCCTCCTCGGCCAGCGTGCGCAAACGGCTTTTGCGAACTGAAATCAGTGCGACTTCCGCGGTGGCGAAGAAGCCGTTCAACAGCAGCACGGCGGCCAGGATTACGAAACGATAGGCCATAGGCGCGCTAAACCACAGCGCTGAAACAGCGGTACGGTAGAATCGTCCAAGTGCGTCTCATCCCAGTGGACTTTGGAAGAGTCCTGAAGTTCATCAACTTGAGCATAGCGGTTTTACTGGTGCTGGTTCTCGCCGCTGTCTATTGGATTGCTTATCGCCCGCTGCCGCAGACATCCGGCCAAATCTCGGCGCCGGTTTCCGCGCGGGCCGCCATTGCACGCGACGCGCTGGGGGTTCCCCACATCACCGCCGGGGAATGGGAAGACGCGATCTTCCTGCAAGGCTACGCGACGGCGCAGGATCGGTTGTGGCAGATGGATGTGATTCGGCGCCTGGCGGCCGGAGAGCTTTCCGAAGTGTTCGGACCATCCACGCTGGAACTGGATCGCGAAGCACGACGATTGCGGATGCGGCGCATCGCCGAAGATCATGCGCAGGCCCTCCTGCCGGCCGATCGGGCGATATTTGCGGCCTACGCCCGTGGCGTGAACTATTTCATCGAAACGCACCGCAACGCGCTGCCGCTCGAATTTACGCTGTTGCGCTACGATCCGCGGCCCTGGAGCATCGTGGATAGCCTGCTGTGCGGCCTGCAAATGTATCGCAGCCTGACCATCACCTGGCGCGAGCAACTCCGTAAGATGACGATGCTGGCGGGCGGCGATCCAGCGAAGGTGTCTCTGTTGTATCCGGCGCGAGCGGGAACCGAATTCCAGCCGGGATCCAATGCCTGGGTGATCTCCGGCAAGCACAGCGCGAGCGGCAAACCGATTCTCGCGAACGACCCACACCTGGATTGGTCCATCCCGTCGCCGTGGTATCAGGTGCATCTCGAGGCGCCCGGCCTGAACGTGAGCGGCGTTTCACTGCCCGGAGTCCCTTGCGTGATCGTGGGTCACAACCAGCGGATCGCCTGGGGTGTGACGAATCTCGGGTTTGATGTGCAAGACCTGTATATCGAAAAGATCAATCCGCAGACTGGCCAATACGTGTTTCATGGCCAGGTGCAGCAGGCGCGCTCGGAATCGGAATGGATTCGCGTGAAGGGCGCCCGGCCGATCGAGTTCCGGCAATGGGTGACGCGCCACGGTCCGGTGGCCTTCTCCGACAATGGCCATTACTTCGCGTTGCGCTGGGCGGCCGCGGAGCAGGGTAATCTCGCGTTTCCTTTTCTCGATTTGAATCGCGCCAGTAATTGGAAGGAATTTACCGCCGCGCTGGGGCGCTATCCCGGTCCCGCGCAGAATTTCGTGTACGCCGATGTGGACGGTAACATCGGATATCAAGCGGCCGGCATGCTCCCCATCCGCAAGAATTTCGACGGCGACGTGCCGGTGGATGGCAGCAGTGGCGAGTTGGAATGGGAAGGCTTCATTCCTTTCGATCAACTGCCTGCGTTCTATAACCCGCCGCGCGGCTGGATTGTTACCGCCAATCAGAATCCGTTCCCGGAGAACTATCCTTATCGCGTGAGTGGCGAATTTGGCGCGCCTTATCGTTCGGGCGAGATTCGGGACCGCTTGATCGCACGCAGCGAGTGGAAGCCGCAAGAAATGCTAGATGTGCAGAAGGACGTTTACTCCTCGTTCTTGAATTACCTAGCGCGCCAGATTGTGGCGGCGTACGAGCGCAAGAAGCCGGCCAAATCGGAAGCGCAGCCGGAAATAGGTGACGCAATCGCTTTGCTTCGCTCCTGGAACGGGCAGATGGAGGAGCAGACTCCGACGCCCCTGTTGATCACTCTGACCTACGATCAATTGCGGAAAGCGGCTGTTCATGTGGCGTGGCCCAGCGCCGCGGACACGGACATCTATCGGCCCTATATGGCGCCGGTGGCGATACAGAGAATTCTGGAGTCGAGCGGCCGTGGCTTTTTTGGGGACCAAGACGAGGCGCTGCTTCGGGCGCTGGGCGCGGCGATTGAGGAAGGCAAGCGAACGCAAGGCAGCAACTTGGCCAAGTGGGACTATGGCCGCTACAACGTGCTCACCATCAAACATCCCGTGGGGAGCCAGTTACCTGTGTTCGGAGTTTACTTCAGCATCGGGCCGGCGGAGATGAGCGGATCGTCGACAACCATCAAGCAAACGTCGGCGGTGCTGGGACCATCCATGCGATTTGTGGCGGATCTCGGGAACTGGGACGGGTCGTTCAACAACGTCGATATTGGGCAATCGGGACAGATCTTATCGCGGCATTACAAAGACCAATGGGATGCTTACTACGTGGGCAAGAGTTTTCCGATGCAGTTTGAGAAGGTGGACGCGAAAGATACGTTGATGGTTCTGCCGAAATGATGGCCGCCGACAAACACCGATCAACGCGGATCCGATTACGCGACGGTTGGTTCGGGCAACACCTGCTTGGCGCGCTGCTTATGACGCTGGATCTTTTCGAGCACCGCTGCCATGTAGGTGTAGAAGACCGGCGTTAAGTACAGCGTGACTAATTGCGAGAAGAGCAGGCCGCCGACTACCACCAGGCCGAGTGGTTGCCGCGCTTCTCCACCCGCGCCGTAGCCTAAAGCGATGGGCACCGCACCCAGCAACGCCGCCATGGTGGTCATCATGATGGGGCGGAAGCGGATCAAGCAGCCTTCATAGATTGCCTTCGTGGGTGTGAGACCCTGGTTGCGCTCGGCTTCGAGCGCGAAGTCGATCTGCATGATTGCGTTCTTTTCCACGATGCCGATCAGCATGATGAGCCCCACGAACGCGTAGATGTTCAAATCCATGTGGAACAGATACAGCGTGATCAAAGCCCCGAAGCCGGCCGAAGGCAGTCCGGAAAGAATCGTGAGCGGATGAATGTAGCTTTCATACAAAATGCCGAGCACGATGTACACCACAAGAATCGCGACAATCAACAGTACCCAGAGGTTGCCGAGCGAACTTTGGAACGCTTTGGCCGCGCCTTGGAAGTCGGTGGTGATGCCGGACGATAAGGTCTGGGTGGCGAGGTCTTGTACCTTCGAGACGACACTGCCGAGCGAAGCGCCCGGCTTCAGATTGAACGAAACCGTGACCGCGTTGAGCTGCCCATAGTGATTGATGGTTTGCGGACCGGTGTCTTGATGGAGCTTGGCCAATGTGTCGAGCGGAATCAGAGGGCCAGTCGACGATTTGAAGTAGAGCAGCGAGAGCGCGTGCGGGTCGGCCTGGTATTGCGGTTTGAGTTCCAGCAGCACCTTATATTCATTGATCGCGGCGTAAATGGTAGAGACCCAGCGCGGACCGTAGGCATCGTAGAACGCATTCTCGATGGCGTCGGCATTCACCTGCAGCGCCGCAGCTTTGTCGCGATCGATGGTTACATTCACTTGCGGAGCCAGGATGGCCAAATCGCTGGTTACGTCCTCCACTTCGGGCAGTTTCTCGATCTCGTTCTGCAGCTTGGTAGCGCCGGCGTACAATTCATTCTTGTCGGGCGACTGCATGGAGAACTGGTACAGGCTCTTGGTGACCTGGCCGCCGATCCGGATGGTAGGAGGGTTCTGCAGATAAACCCGCATTCCGGGGAAATTCGAAAGCTGAGGCCTTAGATCCGCGATGATGTCGTTTACCAGCAGCTTGCGCTCCGAGCGCGGCTTCAGATGCACCACCAGCTCTCCGTAATTGGGTCCGCCGAGCGTGGAAGCGGACGTGCCGCCTACCGTGGACATCAAAGCCTGGACGTCGGGGTTGGTCCGAAACACCTCGGCGACGCGCTTCTGATAATCCACCATCTGATAGTAGGAAGTGCCCTGTGCGGCTTCGGTGACGGCGTAGACTTGGTCGGTGTCCTGATCGGGAATGAAGCCTTTCGGGATCTTGATGAACATGATCACGGTGCCCGCCAGCACCAGGAGCGAGGCCGCCATGGTCAAACCGCGATGCCGCAGCACGATCTGCAGCGTGTAGTCGTAGACGCGGAGCAGGGCTTCAAAGAATCGCTCGGTAGTGCGGTAGAACCAGGAGCGCTTCTGCTCTTCGGGCGAGCGCAGGAAGCGGGAGCACAGCATGGGCGTGAGCGTCACCGACACGATGCCCGAAATCAAGATCGCTACGCAAATGGTGACGGCGAATTCGCGGAACAGCCGGCCTAGAATTCCACCCAGGAAGAGCACCGGGATAAACACGGCTGCGAGCGACAGCGTCATCGAAACGATGGTGAAGCCGATTTCTTTGGATCCCGCTAGCGCTGCGTACAGAGGCTTTTCGCCCATTTCCATGTGGCGAAAGATATTTTCCAGCATCACGATGGCATCGTCGACCACGAAGCCGACGGAAAGAATCAGCGCCATCATGGACAGATTATCCAGGCTGTAGTGCAGCAGGTACATGATGGCGAACGTTCCGATAATGGAGAAGGGCAGCGCCAGGGCCGGGATGACGGTGGCCGACACGTTGCGGAGGAACAGGAAGATCACCATCACCACCAGGCCGAGAGTGAGCAGCATGGTGAACTGCACGTCTTTGTAGGACTCGCGGATGGTGTCGGACCGGTCGTACAGAATGTCCATCTTCACAGACGCCGGGATTTCGGAGCGGAAGGTCGGCAGCAGGTTTTTCACTGCGTCGGTAACGGCGATAGTGTTCGTCCCCGGCTGGCGCTGCACGCCCAGAATGATGGCGCGTTGGGTGCCTTGTTTGGTGTAAAACCAGGACGCAGTCTTGTCGTCCTCAACGCTGTCGATCACATTACCGAGCTGCTCCAGCCGCACGGGCGATCCGTTGCGGTAGGCGACAATCAGCGGTCGATACTGCGCGGCGCTCATCAACTGACCAGTGGCTTGCAGCGTGAAGGCGCGCTGTGGTCCGATGATGCTTCCGGTGGGCAGATTGACGTTCCAGCCCGAGAGCGCCGTCTGCACTTCGTTGATGCCGATCTGGCGCGAGGCGAGCAGGTGCGGATCCAGTTGCGCGTGTACCGCGTACTTTTGCGCTCCCAGCACTTGTACCTGCGCCACTCCGCTGACCATGGAGATGCGCTGGGCGATGCGCGTTTCGGCGTATTCATCCAGCGTCCACAAAGGCAGCGTTTGCGAAGTGATGGCGAGATAGATGATCGGTTGATCGGCCGGATTGACTTTGGTGAATGTCGGAGGCGTCGGCATGCCCGCCGGCAACAGGCGCGCGGCTTGTGTGATGGCGGACTGCACGTCCACCGCGGCGCCGTCCAGGCTCTTGTTGAGTACGAACTCGAGCGTCACTTGCGTGGAGCCGAGCGAGTTGGTGGACGTCATCGAATCCAGTCCGGAGATATTCGAGAACTGGTTTTCGAGCGGCGTGGCCACCGCCGATGCCATTGTGTCGGGACTGGCGCCAGGAAGGCTCGCCGTGACTAGCAGGGTGGGAAAATCCACGTTCGGAAGATCGCTGACCGGGAGCGAGCGATACGCCACCAGGCCGAACAGCGCGATGGCAGCCATCATCAGGCTGGTGGCAATGGGTCGCCGTATAAATGTTTCCGAGAAGTTCATTGCGTCACATTAATCAGCGCCAACGGGCGAACTATGCGGGCGTTCGAAAGAGGGAAAGTCCGTGGCTTGACGCTTGCGGCGTCTTCCCCAACCGAGCACGGCGGCCATATACGTGTAAACGACGGGAGTTAAATACAGAGTGATCAATTGCGAAAACAGCAGCCCGCCGACCACCGCCAATCCCAGGGGACGGCGTGACTCACCGCCCGCACCGTAACCCATTGCTACTGGAACCGCGCCTAGCATCGCGGCCATGGTGGTCATCATGATGGGCCGGAAGCGGATCAGGCAGCCTTCGTAAATCGCTTCGAGCGGTGTTTTGCCTTCTTTGCGCTCGGCTTCCAGAGCGAAATCGATCTGCATGATCGCATTCTTCTTCACGATGCCGATCAGCATCATTAATCCGACGAACGAGTAGATGTTGAGGTCGACGTGAAACACCATCAGGGTGAGCAACGCGCCCACGCCCGCCGAAGGCAGACCGGAAAGGATGGTCAGCGGATGAATATAGCTTTCGTACAACACGCCGAGCACGATGTAGACCACCAGGATCGCGATCACCAGCAGCAGTGTCAGGTTCTTGAGCGAACTCTGAAAAGCTTGCGCCGTGCCTTCGAAGTTGGCGGTCATGGTGGCCGGCAGAACGCGCCGGGCCGTCTCTTGCACCATGTTGACGGCGTCGCCCAGCGCCACGCCGGGCCGGGCGTTGAACGAAATGGTGACGGAAGGAAACTGGCCCGAGTGATTGATACTTTGCGCGCTCGCGGCTTCCTTCAGCGACGCGAAATTCTTGAGCGGTATCAATTGTCCGCCCGGCGCCTTGAAATAGAGCTTGGAAAGATAATCGGAAAACTCCTGGTACTTGGGCGCAACCTCCAGCAGCACCTTGTATTGATTGGTGGGTGCATAGATGGTGGACGACCAACGCGGGCCAAAGGCGCTGTACAGCGCCGATTCAATCTGATTCGCATCCAGGCCCAGCGCGGCGGCGCGGTCGCGATCGATATCCATGTTGACTTGCGGATTCTTCACCTGCAGGTCCGTGGTGACGTCGATCAAGCCCGGCAGCGTCGCGATCTCGGTCTGCAAGCGCTGCGCTTGTTTGTACAGTTCGTCGGTGTCGGGACCTTGCAGCGTGAAATCGTAAGCGGACTTGGTTTGATGGCCTCCGAAGCGCAGGCTCGGCGGAGCTACCAGAAACACGCGCACGCCCGGAAATTTCGATAGCTTCGGACGCATTTCGGCAATCACTTGCGTCAGCGTGAGCGCCCGCATTTTGCGCGGCTTCAACTGCGTCCAGAAGCGCGGCGTATTGGTGGTGTCGGCCTGCGCCATGAACGAATCGATATTCGGATCGTGGCGCATGATGGTGGACACTTGCTGTACGTAGTCCACCATCTTGTAGTACGACGTGCCCTGCGCGGCTTCCAGCGTCACCATCATCGAATCGTTGTCTTCGTCCGGAATGAAGCCTTTGGAGACCGCGCCGAACAGGTAGATAGTGGCGCCGATCAGGATGAAGAAGACCGCGGCCATCACGTAGTGGTGTTTCAGCACCACGCGCAAGCTGCGTTTGTAGCCGTTCAACATGAAGTTGAAAAAACCTTCCATGCTTCGGTTGAACCCGGATTGCCGCTGCTGGCGCGGATCTTTCAAGAACCGGCTGCACAGCATGGGCGTCAGTGTAATGGAGACCAGGCCGGAGATGAAGATAGCGGTACAAAGCGTGACTGCGAACTCCTTGAATAGGCGGCCGATAATGCCGCCCATGAAAAGTACCGGAATGAATACCGCGCCAAGCGAAATGGTCATCGACACGATGGTGAATCCGATTTCGCGCGATCCGCGCAGGGCGGCTTGAAATGCCGTTTCGCCTTTTTCCATGTGACGGACGATGTTTTCGAGCATCACGATGGCGTCGTCCACCACGAAGCCGATACACAGGATCAGCGCCATCATCGAGATGTTGTCCAGGCTGTAGTTGAGCAGGTACATCACGGCGAAGGTGCCCAGGATGGAGAAGGGAAGCGCCATGCTGGGGATCAGGGTGGCCGAGGCGTTCCGCAAGAACAGGAAGATTACCGCGATCACCAGGCCCAGCGTGATCGCCATTGTGAACTGGATGTCCTGGAACGCCTGGCGAATGTTGTTGGACCGGTCGCCCCGCACCTTCAGAGTTACGGATGGAGGCAGGTGGGCTTGCAGCGACGGCAGCACGCGTTTGATCTCGTCGCAGATCTTGATGGTGTTGCTGCCGGCCTGGCGCATGATGCCCAGTTGGACCGCGCGTTCGGCGCCCTTCGATGTGTTTGCCCACGATGCATTCTTATCGTTTTCGATACTGTCGATCACGTTGGCCACTTCGTCCAAGCGGATGGGCGCGCCATTGCGCCAAGCGACGACGAGCGGCCGATAGTCCTCGGCGTGCATGAGCTGGCCATTGGCCTGGATGTTGTACGCGGTGTGCGCTCCATACAACGTGCCGACGGGCGTGTTGACATTCCAGCCGTTCAGCGCGCTGTCGATTTCATTCAGCCCCAGTTGCTTTGCGTTCAGCTTGTCCGGATCCACTTGCACTCGGACCGCGTACTTCGCGCTGCCCCACACCTGCACCTGAGCGACACCGGAGACCATCGACAGGCGCTGGGCAACCAAAGTCTCAGCGTATTCGTCAATTTCCCACAGTGGCCGCGTTGCGCTGGTGAGAGCCAGATACATGATGGGCTGGTCGGCGGGATTCGCCTTGCGGAACGAAGGCGGGGCGGGTAATCCCGGAGGCAGCAACGGCGTGGCTTCGGAAATCGCCGTCTGGACGTCCACGGCCGCGCCGTCAATGTCGCGATCCAGATCGAACTGCAGGCTGATTTGTGTATTGCCGGTGGAACTCGTCGAAGTCATCGAATCGAGTCCGGCGATCGAAGTAAATTGCCGTTCTAGCGGCGTGGCCACGGCGGAAGCCATGGTGGTGGGGTCGGCTCCTGGCAGGCCGGCTTGTACTTGAATGGTGGGAAAATCGACGCTCGGCAGATCGCTCACCGCCAGGCCGCGATAAGCCACCACGCCGAACAGCGCGATGCCAGCCATCAGAAGGCTGGTGGCAATCGGACGGCGAATGAAGACCTCAGAGATATTCATGCGCGGAGCTCCCTAGCTGGTTTTCGTGGGTGGCGGAATGCCGATGGCCGGCGCTTCGCGGCTATCTTGCACTTGCACGTGGCTGCCGGGAGTAAGCCGGAGCTGGCCCTCGGTGACTACGGTTTCACCGGGCTCGAGACCGCGATCGATCACCAATTCCTGATCCACGCGCGTGCCGGTGACCACCGGACGCATTTCGACGGTTCGATCCTGCTTGACTACGTACACAAACTGGCCGTCCTGCCCGGTCTGCACCGCTTGATTGGGAACTACGGTGGCATGCGGCCGCGTGGTTAATCCTAAAGTGACGCGCACGAATTCGCCGGGCCAAAGTCGGTTGGCGGTATTTTCAAAAGTGCCCTTGAGTTTGATGGTGCCGGTTGTCGAGTCCACCGAATTGTCGATGAACGTCAGCACTCCCGATTCCTGGTTCGTAGCGTCCGCCTGGGGCGCAGCTTGCACCTTGAGTTGCCCTTGCCCCATGTAGCGTTTGATGTCGCCCAACTGCGCCTCGGGGACTGAGAACGTCACGTAGATGGGCTGGACTTCGGTGATAGTCATCAAGTCGCTGGTGTTGGCGGCGACCACATTACCCTGTTTCACGGCGATGCTGCCAGTGCGGCCATTGATCGGCGAATAGATGGTGGTGTAACTCATCTGCACAGTCGCGGTATCCACTGCGGCTTTCGACGCTACGATCTGGGCGCGGGCGCTCTCGATGGCGGCTTTGTCGGCGAGCACCGTCTGCGAAAGTGCATCGGCGCTGGAACGCATCTGATCGGTCTGCTCGCGCGATACGACGCCTTGATCGAATAATCCGCGATACCGCGTGGCCTGATCCTGGGCATACTTTTCATTCGCGATGTCGCGCGCCAGATTTGCTTGCGCCTGGCTGAGGGCCGCTGTATCGCGGGCCAGGTTGGCTTGCGCCTGGCTGACTTGGGCTTCGAACGGGCGAGCATCGATGGTAAAGAGCAGATCGCCTTTCTTGACGGAGTCGCCTTCATGGAAGGAGACCTTGGTGAGCTCGCCGCCCACCTGGGCCTTTACGGTGATGGTGGAATAGGCTTCCACATTCCCGATGACGTCGACGTTGATCGGTACGTCGCGCTGGGACACCGTGGCGACAACCACGGGAACAGGTCCGCCGTCGGCACCCCGGCCGCGGCCGCCAGTGCCCGCTTTCGATGTGGATTTGTTACAGCCACTGAAGGCCAGCACGAGAGCGAGCGCGAGGGGCGCTATAGCCAGCTGCGGAAATGTTTTGCCAATTTTCATGAAGATAGCCACCCTACCGGGCGCCTGTATACAAGGTTGAAGAAAGGGCGTCCGCCTAGCCGGAAAGGTTACCCGGCAAAGATAATTATCTATAAGTATACCTGTATGTTACGAGGCGGTAAGGCATGGAACGGATACCGGTTCGTCAACTTCCGGCGAAGAGACTTATTCCGTCCGAGCTTTGCTATCGATGAGCTTCTGGATGGCGCCGACGAACTCTTCCACTTTCTGCGCTCCCTGATCGGCGTGCTTGCGATTGCGCACCGAAACCGTTCCTTCCTGCGCCTCGCGATCGCCAACAACCAGCATATATGGCACCTTTTGCAACTGCGCTTCGCGGATCTTGAGATTCACTTTTTCCTTGCGATCGTCCAGTTCGACGCGCAATCCGGCGGCCTTCAACTGATCCACAACCTTCTGCGCGTACTCCGCTTGACGATCGGTAATTGGCAGCACCACCGCCTGCACGGGCGCGAGCCATACTGGAAACGCTCCCGCGTAATGCTCAATGAGAATGCCAAAGAAGCGCTCGATGGATCCGTACAGCGCGCGATGCACCATCAACGGCTGATGCTTCTTGCCATCGTCGGCGACGTATTCGAGTTCGAAGCGCCGGGGTAGCGTGAAATCGAATTGGACGGTGGAAAGCTGCCACAGGCGGCCGATTGCGTCCACCAGTTTTACGTCGATCTTCGGGCCATAGAACGCCGCTTCGTCCGGCATCACCTTCACCTTCATGTTCAGGCGTTCGGTGGCGCGTTTGAGCGCATTTTCGGCGAGCTGCCATTGCTCCGGCGTTCCATCGTATTTGCCGCTCGCGCCGCCGTCCCAGGTGGAAAGCTCGGCCTCGTAATCGTCGAAGCCGAAAGTGCTGAGAGCATCGATCGCGAACTGCAAGCAACTCACCACTTCGTCTTCGATCTGTTCCGGCGTACAAAAAATGTGTGCATCGTCCTGCGTGAAGCCGCGCACGCGCATCAAGCCATGCATCACACCCGATCGCTCGTAGCGGTAAACGGTGCCCAGTTCGCCTAGGCGCACGGGTAGATCGCGATAGCTGTGCAGCTTGTCTTTATAGATCAAGATGTGGCCCGGGCAGTTCATGGGCTTGAGCTGATACTCGGCGTCGTCCAACTCCATGGGCTTGAACATGTTCTCGCTATAAAAATTGGCGTGCCCGGAAATTTTCCATAGATCTCGCCGCATTACGTGCGGCGTGTAGACCAGCGAGTAGCCGCGCGCCAGGTATTGATCGCGCATCCAGTCTTCGATGATCTTGCGAATGCGCCCGCCCTTGGGGTGGAAGAAAATCAAGCCGGGTCCGGCGAGTTCCTGGATGCTGAACAGATCCAGCTCCTGGCCGAGCTTGCGATGGTCGCGCTTCTTGGCTTCTTCCAGGCGCTGCAGATACGCGTCCTGATCCTTCTTGTTGAAGAACGCCGTGCCGTAGATGCGCTGCAGGCGCGGCTTGTGCTCGTCGCCCTTCCAATAAGCGCCCGCCACGGACAGGAGCTTGAACGCCTTGAGGCGCGAGGTAGATGGCACGTGTGGCCCGCGGCAAAAGTCGATGAACTTCGGCCCCAATGTGTACTCGGAAAAGATTTCGCCCGCGCGCTCTTCGATCAGCTCACGCTTCATCCAATCGTCGGCGTACTTGGCGAGGCCGACATCCTTGGGAGTCATCTTGCGCTCGAAGGGCAGGTTCTTGGCTTGCAGTTCCTGCATGCGAGCTTCGATCTTTTCGAGATCTTCGGGCGTGAATGGGGTCTCGCGCTGAAAGTCGTAATAGAAGCCGGTGTCGGTGGGCGGGCCGATGCCGAGTTGGGTCTCGGGAAACAACTCCAGAACGGCCGCCGCCAGCAGATGCGCGGTCGAGTGCCGGTAGACTTGGAGCGCCTCCGGATTCTTCGACGTCAGAATCTCGAGCTTGGCGTCCTTTTCGAAGGGACGCGTGAGATCCCACAGATCTCCATCCACGCGCGCGACTACGGCATCATCGGCCAATCGAGGGCCGATGGATTTTGCGATGTCCAGGGGACTGCTGCCGGCCGAAACGCTCTTTTGGCTCCCGTCGGGCAAAGTAATGGTAAGGCTCTCGCTCATGTAACTTTCAGGTTATCAGGCTACTTCAGCTTTGCGTACTCGGCTTTGGCTTGTTTCAAGATTGGGATGTCGGGGTCGGCATTTTTCCAAAAGGCAAGGAAATCTTGGTAAGCGGTCTTCGCCTTCGCGCTCTCGCCAGCCAAGGCGTATGCACGACCCAACCCCAGGTGCGCCAGAGCGCCGATCGGCTCGTTCCCAACCACGCCTGGATGATCGAGGATCTTCTGAAACTCGGCCTCCGCCGCGGCGCCCTGCTTGGCAGCCAGATAAGCCTCGCCGCGTAGGTAAACGGGATAAAGGGCGAAGGTGAAGGCACTGTTCGTGTGTCCTAACTCGTAAGGCGCGGCCGGCGCGAGCGCCTCTACAGCTTTGCTCGGTTCACTGCTCCGGAGCGCGATGGCGGCACGAATCATCGGCAAGTAATCGTACTGGACAATCGTATCTTCCGGAAAGCGTTTGGCAAGCTCGGCGGCCAACTGCCCGGCCCGTGCGGAATCGCCCGCCAGTCCGAGTGCAATCGCCGAGAATGCCTCGACGTTTTTGCCATTTGCTATCGTAAGCGCGGCCTGCGCCGGTTGCTTTGCCATAGCTGTGTCGCCTGCCAATGCTTCGCGGATGGCGGCGTGCGCCTCATATTCCGCCGCGGTTTCTTTTTGATCGGCTCGTTGCGCGGAATCGGCGGCGCGCTGCGTCAGCGCCCGAGCCTTGGCAAACTCCCCGCCATAGGCGGCCGTTTCCGATTCGAGAAAGAGCATTTGATTCTCAAGACTTGGTCTTCCCATCTCGGCTGCGGCCTCACGCTCGGCGCCCGCGGCATCGTGTTGCAAGAAATCAATGACGTAAAGAACCAGAGGAGTCCAGGGCGAATAGACGTTGTGAGACTTGGCTTCCTGTGCCGTCGCCTTCGCTTCATCCAGGCGATCAACCCATTGGTAAGCGTAAACCAGATTCACGTAGTTATTCGCACTTCCGGGGTTGAGTTTCACCGCCTCCTGCACCGCTCGAAGGGAGTTCTCCATTTCTCCCAAGGAGACGTAAATGAGCCATAAGTCAGCCGGTGACTGGTCGTCACGCGGATAGGTCTGCGCCCATAATTCTCCGCTCGTGCGCGCGGACTCCAGATTTCCGGTAACGAGATAATCGTAGAGTGACGAAATTGCGAGTTTTTCCCGCTCGCTTGTGCGTTCCCGCAGCGCATAAGCCTTGCGCATGTTCTCGGCTGCCCGGCTCGGTTCACTGAGGGCAAAATAACTCAACGCTGACCCAAGATAGGCCGTGGCAAAATTCGGGTCCAGGCTGATGGCCCTCTGAAATAGCGGGATTGCAGCGCCGATATCGTTGGTTACATCAAATGTTTGGTAACCCAAACCGTAAGCTTGCAACGCTTCGAGCGATGGCGTGGTCACGTTCTCCGGCGGCGCATCGTACTTCTGCACCGAAGCCAGCGACTCTCCCAATTTCTCGCGCAGCTTCGTGGCGGCTTCCCCAAGAGCCGTGAGCACCTGCTCTTTTCCCTTGGCTGTTTCCTGCTCTTCGGCGAGCAGGTCGCCGGTGCGGCAATTTACCGCATTCAATCCCAGCACATATTGGCTGCCCAAACTTGAGATCGATCCTTCAATAGTGGCCGCGCTGGCCGTGCGCTGGCAAACCTCGCGCCCCACTTCGTGCGTTAGGTGCGCATCTTTGGACTGGCCCATCAGCGACAGCGTTTGGGAGATGCGCTGGTCCGAAAGCAGGTTGAGGAACGGTGACTGCTCCAGTTGCGCCGAAAGTCCCTGCCGCAACGTGCCGTCGAAGACAGGATCGCCCGTGGCGTTCGTGAAGTCTGCTAGAACGATCGCGTCCTTCTCTGTCAGCTTGGGCGCGCGGTGGAGGAAGAAATAGGCCGCACCTGCGACCGCAATCAGGATCAGGGCAGCTGCTGCGGCGATCCACCGCATTCGCTTACGTGAGGGCGCGACGGCCAGTGATTTTATCGACTCGGTGTCGCGTTTCAGCCTTTGCAGATCCGAGCGCATGTCCGCCGCGCTCTGATAACGCAGATCGCGATCCTTCTCCAGCGCCTTTTCGATAATGCGCTCTAAATCCGGCGGCAGATCAGGATTCAGCCGCACCGCCGGAGTTGGCTTGCCATCCAGAATCGCTTTGAAGATCACTGCCGAGCTTTCTCCGCGAAACGGCAACAAACCCGTCGCCATCTCGTACAAAACTGCGCCGAAGGAAAATAGATCGCTGCGAGCGTCCAGTTCCTTGGCGCGCGCCTGCTCCGGCGACATATAGGCAACCGTGCCCATTGTCGATCCGGGACTGGTAAGGTGGGTCTGCGTGCTGTCTTCACCGGAGGGTGTCGCGGGCCGAACCTTCGCCAGACCGAAATCCAGAATCTTCGCATGGCCGCGATCGGTGACAAAAATATTTGCAGGCTTGATATCGCGGTGAACGATGCCTTTCGAGTGCGCGGCGTCCAGCGCATCGGCGATCTCAATCGCGAGCGAGAGCAGCTTCTCCGTTTCCAGCGGCCGTCCGGAGATGCGATCCTTCAGCGTAACGCCTTCCAGACATTCCATGACGATGTACGATTGCTCGCCGGTGTTGCCAATTTCGTAAATTGTGCAGATATTCGGATGATTCAGCGCGGACGCGGCTCTGGCCTCGCGGCGAAAGCGCTCCAGCGACTGCGGGTCTTGCGCCAGTTCGTCGGGCAGGAACTTCAGCGCGACAAAGCGCCCCAGCTCCGTGTCCTCAGCTTTATAGACCACGCCCATGCCTCCGCCGCCCAGCTTTTCGAAGATGCGGTAGCGTGAGACGGTTTGACCGATCATGGGCGGGAGCTAAGGAACATGGTAGCGCCACTCTCAAGCGATTTATAAGTCCTCCAAAGCCGAAGTTTGCGAGAATAGCTCTTACCTGGTGGAATCTACGACTCCCGAACAGCTCACGCCGGAGGAAATTGCGCTTTGACGAACACCTCAGCTACGCAGCTTCAGGCGGTTCACAGGTTGCAAGCGCCGTGTTTGCGAGATCTTGCCCGTTGCGCCGAACAAACACCGTCAGCGCTCGCTCTGGTGAGCGCCGGCAAACCGGCTGTCTCGTTCGATCTTTTTGTAAGCAGAATCGCAGCGGTAGCGCAGATGCTTCGATCGGCCGGTGTCCAACGCGGCGATGTGGTCGCGGTGGCGATGCCGGATGGAGCTGACTTACTCACCACGTTGCTCGGCGCGGTGGAAGCGGGCGCGGCGGCGCCTCTGGACTGGCAGCTCACCGAGGCTGAATTTCGATCGCGCCTCTTGCTGCTGAAGGCGTGCGTCTTGCTCGTGCGCTCCAGCACGGATGGCCATGGCGCGGTTGTTGCACAGTCTCTCGGCATCCCGGTACTCGCGTTGGATTCCGAGCCAGATGGAACGCTGGCCATCGCTGGCCGTCCGATGCGCGCGCCAGAGAACTGCGCCCTGGTGATGCAAACCTCCGGTACCAGCGGCGAGCCCAAGCTGGTCCCGCTCACCCACACGAATCTGCGTGCGATGTGCGCGAGCGTTCAAAACGGTCTGGCAATTCACGCAGAGGACCGCTACATGAGCATCATGCCGCTGCACCACGTCCTCGGGTTTTCTTGCGCCCTGGGTCAGCTAATAGCTGGTGGAAGCGTGGCCTGCGCCGGTTTCGACGCGCCGATGTTTCGAGCGTGGTTCCAGGAACTGAGCCCCACTTGGTACGCAGCCGGACCGGCGCTGCAGCGAGCCATCCTCGAAATCGCGAAGCAAGATCCCGGCCCGTTTCGCCAGTCCCGGCTGCGCTTCGTGCGTTGTGGAAGCAGTGCCGGATCGCCCGCTCTGCTGAACGATCTGGAGCGCGTTTTGCAGGTGGAGGTGATCGACGGCTACGGTCTTACCGAGGTAGGATGTGCGGCGAACACGCCGCCTCGGCTTCCACGAAAAACAGGCTCGGTGGGGAGAGCTATTGGACCGGAAATCGCGATTATGGACGCGCGCGGTAATTTGCTGCCGGCGGGTTCTGAAGGAGAAATCGTCTTTCGTGGCGACGCAGTGATGGAAGGGTATCTCGACGCTGAGGAAGCGAATCGAGAGGTCTTCCTCAATGGCTGGTTTCGCACCGGCGATCTTGGCCGCATGGATCATGAAGGCGATCTATTTATCACAGGGCGAATTAAGGAAGTCATCAATCGTGGCGGAGAGACCATCTCACCGCTCGAAATAGACCATGCCCTGGCGGAACATCCTGGTATCGCGCGGGCGGCTAGCTTTGCGGTGCCGCATGCCACTCTCGGCGACGATATCGTGGCTGCTGTCGTGCTGCATCCCGGCGCCAGGGCGGTTGCCTCGGAGATCAGAAACTTCCTCGCGGAGCGGCTTTCCAGATCGAGAGTTCCGGGCCGCATCTGGTTCGTTGAATCCATCCCGCTGAACGCCATCGGAAAGCCCCTCAGGGACATTCTTCGAACACAGTTTCAGACCAGCGTCCGGGCGCAAGAATCGCCAGACCCGCCGGTCCCCGAAGACGAATCCGGGGCCTTGCTGCGCCATCGGGTTGGCGCTGTCTGGATGCGAGTCCTCAATACGGACATGCCCGGTGCGGAAGACAACTTCTTTGCAATGGGGGGAGACTCATTGTCGGCCGCTCGCCTGTTTGCCCTACTGGGGTCGGAACTTCAGATCGATGAAGCTCCGCCGGACCTCGGCGCGTTCCTCGACTCGCCAACGTTTTTCCAGTTAGTCCAAGTTGTTGCTAAGAGAATGCAGCGCGAGGAAATACGATTTGAAGACGTCTCGGCCGTTTGCCTGCAATCTTTGGGCGATGGCCCTGCTGTGTTCTTCTTTCCTGGAGAGGGAATGGAGCCGTGGACTCTACGTCAATTAGCCCGGTGTCTGGGAGACCAACAGCCCTTCTTCGCGCTTCGCCATCGGCTGACCGATCCCGCCGATTTTGCCGGCATCGCTAGCCGGTTCGTTAGCCTGGTTTCCCGGATTCGCCCGGCCGGCCCGATCGTTCTTGGCGGCCATTGCTATGGCGGAATTCTCGCCTACGATGTCGCGCAAAGAATGCTATCTACGTCACGGTCTGGAATAGCCGTTGTGCTGGTGGATGTCGGTACCCCCGGGTATCGAAGAGTGCGCGTGAACTTGCCCATCGCATTGCGCGCCGTGGCGCGTGGGCAAGGACGCAGGTTGGCGGCAGAACTTGCCGACCATTTCCGGTTCATCCGTGACAAAAACAGAAGCGTGAATCGGGAATTGCCGGCGGCGAAATCCGGTGCGACGGAAAGGGTTGCTGTCGCTGAGACTGCTATGCCGGCCAGCATCAGCCCGGGCGGAATCGTCCTGCGTACTTATGTGCCTCGCCCATTTCCAGGCCCTCTTGCCAGCGCGTTGGCTGCTGGCAGTGAAGTCAGTGAGAGGATCCTTCAGGATTCCAAAAGAGGCTGGCGGGAACTGGCGAGAGGCCCTTTCCAGGAGCGCTCCTTATTGGGCTCGCACCACTCGATTTTCGATGCGGAAAACGCTCCGGCGCTGGCGAGTTTCATTCGCTCCGCGCTTCAGGCGGCCGGCACTGCGGTACTATGAGAAAGAATGCCTGCCACCACCGAAGCAGGGGTGTTCGACGAGTCCGGGTTGCTGGCAAAGGCTCGCGAGGGCGACGTCGCCGCCTTCAACGAGCTGGTAAACCGGTACTCACGCAAGATCTACCGCCTGGCCAAACACATTACGCAGAACGATTCCGACGCTGAGGACGTGCTTCAAGAGACGTTCATGAAGGCGTTTGAGCACCTCGGGGACTTCCAGGGGCAATCAAAGTTCTATACCTGGATCGTTCGCATTGCCGTCAACGAATCCCTCATGAAGCTACGCAAGCGGAAGTCCGACCGGACTGTTCCGCTGGATGAGCCCCTCGATACCGGAGAGGACACAGTAGTGCGGGAAATCGCGGTCTGGGACGAAAATCCCGAACAGCAGTACTCCCGGGAGGAGCTGGCTAAAATCCTGGACGAGGCGGTGGAAACCCTAAAACCTGCTTTCCGCACCGTTTTCGTACTGCGAGACATCGAAGAAATGAGCACCGAGGAGACCGCCCAAGCGCTGGGTATTTCGGTGCCGGCCGTGAAAAGCCGCCTGTTGCGCGCGCGTCTGCAATTGCGTGAAAAGCTGACGCGTTTCTTCCGACGGAAGGGGGATGACGTTTTTGCTTACCTGTAAGGAGTTTTTGCAGGAGCTCACCGACTACCTGGATTCAACCGTGGACGCGGAACTTCGCCTTAAATTGGAGGCGCACATCAGCGAGTGCCCCAATTGCTTCGTGATTCTTGATACTACCCAGAAGACCATCCGGGTGTACAAGGGAATCGAGCCGCAGGAACTTCCCCAGGAAGTTCACATCCGGTTGATGAAAGCGGTGGAGCGCAAAATGGCGGCCTCCAAACCCCGGGCATCGAAGCCTGGCGCTCGGGCTTAAGCGCTTTCGGCTCGAACCAGCGGACGGGACATCTGGATGCCGGTGGTGTCGAAGCCCTGCCTGAGCAGCGCGTCGCGCACTTGCGGCAACTGGCTGGAATATGCCGGAAACTCCACCAGCACTTCTGCCGGCCGGTGATAAAGCTGGGGGTTGACCGGGAAGTCGAGCGAAGCGAGAGCTTCTAGCAGGTTTTCCAGGAGTTTCGGCTCCGTCGCAATGGCGAGGGAGATGAGTTCACCCTCCCGCCCAAAGAGAGCGGATTCGGGAGGTAGAGACGCCGTCATGCCAAGGTCCTCTCCGGCGACCCGGTCCAAAAATAAAAATCCCCTGGGCGAGTGCCACAGGGGGTTTAGTTTCGTGAAGACCGACTCACCTTTAGCACTTTTTAGCGTGGTTGCAATTAGCCGACCCCACCTTGCGATGGAGCCTAAATCAATCCACGATGCACCTTAAGAATACCATTGGACCCGGGCGGAATGCAATGGGCAACTGCCGGAGTTCCGCCTACCCGATTGGGCGGGTGAATGCGGATGGGTTATTGCGCGGGAAGCTGGTCGGAAAGCTGCTCGAAGCGCTTGCGCTGGTCCGGCGTGAGTATTTGTACGATCCGGTTGCGCCCGGTGGCACGGACGTCCTCGATTTGAGCCTCCAGATCTTCGTGGTACTTCACGAAATCATCCAGAATGGTTTTCAACCGATCGGACTGTTGGGGAGTAAGATTGAGCTCCTTTTTGAGGCGATCATAGGAAAACTCGGCCTTGTCGCCGCGCCAATAGACTGCATTGCGGTGCAGTTGTTCATGCAGGCCCGCCCGCATGCCTATGGCTCCGGCCATTGCACCCGTCAGGAACACCAGGACCAACGTCGTCAGAATGCGCGGATTTTGCCAAGTTGGCTGATCCGAAGCAAACATGGCTCTACTGGTGGTAGCTGGCAAGATCCACCAACACGGCGTCGCGCTGTTGCTTCTGCTGCAGGCCGTCGTCTTGTTGCCGGGCGTCGTCTTGCTGCCGAACACCAGTGGTCTGGATGTCCGCTTCGGTTACCCGAGGTGTATCGGTCAGAACTACCGCCGGAGAGGACGCTAATTCCGGACCGCTCGGCTCTGAGGTGACTAGATACGTTCCGAGCAGGGCCACTAGCGCGGCCGAAGCCACGGCCAGCCGCAATCCGAACTTCCGGTCGAGAAACACGGACCAAATCGACGCCGGTTGGGCCTCAATCCGCTCCATCACGCGGGCATAGAAGCCGGCTCGCGGTTCGATATCACTGGGGCTTCGCAGTGAGCGCAACAGTTGCGATTGCGTTTGGAGCGATCGCAGCTCATGGGCGCATTCCTCGCACTCTCCCAAGTGCGATTGAAATTCAGCGGGAAGCTCCGGGACCGAACCCTCTTCTTCACGCCTCAGAAACTCTTCGAGGTTCTGCCTGATTTCTCGATGCATAACTTCTTCCCTCAAAAAAGACCGCTAACTTCGACTCTTACGGATCGATTCGTCCGTTTCACCGTCAATTACGTTCCCACTGTTCTATCACATTCACGCGAGCGACTGCGCGCCGCGGGTCAGGCGCTGGGCCACCTTCAACAGCTTCTGGCGCGCTCGAAACAATTTCACCTTAATTGTATTTTCGTTCATACCGGTCATCTGCGACAACTCTTCCACCGAGTGCCCTTCCACTTCCTTCAGCAGCAGCAGACTCCGATCCTCAGCCGACAGTTTGGCGAGCAACTTCAAAACCAGGTCTTTCCGGGCCAGTTGCGTATCGACGGCCGGGGCTTGTCCGGCCGTGGACTCGCTGTTTTGCATCCGCTGGGCGTCTTCTTCTGAAAAATCGCTTTCGTAGACCAGCTTCCGGACGCGCTTTTTGCGCAAATAGTCGTAGCATTCGTTGACCGTAATCTTGTAGATCCAGGTCAGCAGGGAGCTGCGAAAATCGAAGCTTTGAATCGAAAAGTAAATCTTGGCGAATACCTGCTGGGCGATATCCTCGGCATCGTTATGATTCCGGAGAATCCCATAGATGATGGAAAAGACCTTGGCCTGATAGCGCTCCACGACGTCGCGAAAGGCCATTTCGTCTCTGGCCTGAACGCGCCTGACCAGGGCGGCTTCTTCAGAATTCCGGTGATCCACTCTGGTTTTGGCCTGGACCCGGGCGCCGGACGCCGGATAGGGAAGTGTGCCAGCAAGACCGCTCATACACCCTGCCAGACGTATCCCAACCGCTTGCGGTTGCAGTCAGTTGGAAGAAAACAGCGGGAATCCGGCCGGTTTGCATCTTACCGTTGATCCTATCAGGGAGTCGCATCCTAATCAGGGCGTTGCATCCTATCAGGGAGTTTAACATCCAAGTGTATGTCTGACGTCTTGCGATGCCGGCGCGTTCAGGCGATAATAACTCTAGAGAGTTCAGTAAACAGGAGATTCTAAGAATGGTTCAACTGACCGAGACAGCCGTAATCAAGGTGAAGGAGATTCTGGGAAGTCAGGATCCCAAGCCAGCCGGGCTCCGCATCGCGGTGGTGGGCGGTGGATGCTCCGGATTCAGCTATTCCATGGCTTTCGAAAACACCCCGAACATGCTGGATAAGACGTATAAGTTCGACGATTTGCAGGTGTTCATCGATCAGGCCAGCCTGTTGTATCTGGACGGCGCCGAAGTGGACTACGTAGAAACGATGGAAGGCTCGGGATTTAAGTTCAACAATCCCAACGTGAAGAGCACCTGTGGGTGCGGCAGCTCCTTCAGCGCCTAAGTACTCAAGAAATTGAACGAATCGGGCGTCGTGAGGCTCTGCCTCCGGCGCTCTTCTCGTATATGAACCTCACCGGGCTCCTGACGGAACAGCCGAACCCCGCTTCGGACCATATTGACGCCCTCCCGACGGGCGATGTGCTCGCCATTATCAACCAGGAAGATCAGAGGGTGCCGTCCGCGGTTGCCAGCGAGCTTCCTCAAATCACGGAAGCTGTGGATCGCATCGTCGATTTGGTGCGCGGCGGTGGACGGTTGTTCTACATAGGGGCTGGAACCAGTGGCCGGCTGGGCGTCCTGGATGCAGCCGAGTGTCCGCCGACGTTCCAGGTGCCGCTGGACTTGGTTCAGGGCATCATTGCCGGCGGCGAGGCGGCGCTCGCCCGGGCAACCGAGGCTTCTGAAGACGATCCGGAAATCGGCAAGCGCGATCTTGCCGATCGCGGCTTTCAGAGCAAGGATGCTTTAGTGGGAATAGCCGCCAGCGGGCGCACGCCGTATGTGCTGGGCGCTATCGAGGCTGCAAACGAACTCGGCGCGCTAACCATTGCTATCAGTTGCACGCCGGATTCGCCGTTGGCGCATCGCGCGCGGATTGCAATTACACCTCTGGTGGGTCCGGAGGTGATTGCGGGCTCCACGCGAATGAAAGCGGGTACGGCTACCAAGCTGGTATTGAATATGATCAGCACCGCTGTCATGATCCGGCTGGGATATGTATTTGGCAATCTGATGGTGAATGTGCAGCCGCGCAATACGAAGCTGCGCGACCGGGCGATACGGATTGTGTTGTCAAATACGACGTTGAGTTACCAACGGGCGGGCGAACTGCTGAGCGAGGCGGGCGACCATGTGGCGGTAGCGATTCTGATGGCGCGATTGTCGCTGGATCGTGGCTCGGCGGAAGCTCGACTGGCGGCGGCGGGTGGCCGAATTTCCGTGGCGTTAAAGAACTAACAAATATGGACAAGTTCCGGATTCGTGGCGGCGTACCGCTGGAAGGTGAGATTGCGATCAGCGGCTCAAAGAATGCCGCGCTCCCCGCGCTGGCGGCCTGTTTGCTTACCAGTGAGCCGGTGAAACTACGGCGCATCCCGCCGGTAAGGGACATCGGGACCATGCAGCAGTTGTTGCAACATGCGGGTGCGGAGGTGGAAGTATCGGATGACGCCGTGACGGTGCGCGCAGCGAAGCTGGACCGTCCGGAGGCGCCCTACGATCTGGTGAAAACCATGCGCGCTTCCAGTTTAGTGCTCGGACCCCTGGTTGCTCGCACTGGACGCGCGCGCGTATCGATGCCGGGCGGGTGCGCCATCGGCGCCCGGCCTATTAACCTGCATGTGGCGGCGCTGGAGCAACTGGGCGCTGAGATTCACCACTCGCATGGATACGTCGAGGCGCGGGCTCCCCAAGGGCTGAAGGGCGCGCAGGTGCATTTCGATCGCATCACTGTCACCGGCACCGAGGATGTCTTGATGGCGGCCGTTCTGGCCGAAGGCGAGACTGTGATCACCAATGCCGCGCGCGAACCGGAAGTGCAAGACCTGGCGCTCCTGTTGAACAAAATGGGGGCATGCGTGGAAGGAGCGGGCACTTCCACCATAGGAGTGCGGGGCGTGGCCAGCCTGCATGGAACCGAGCACACCATCATTCCGGATCGCATCGAAGCAGGTACGTTTCTGATTGCCGGTGCAATCACGCGCGGCGATCTGGTGGTCTCCGGTTTTGTTCCCGAGCACGTCGATGCGCTGGCGTTGAAGATGCGGCAGGCCGGTGTGGATGTAACGGAAGCGGGTCCGGGAGCGCTGCGGGTCCGGGTTTCTTCCCGGCTCCGCGCCGCCGACATTACCACGGAAGAATATCCGGGATTTGCAACCGATCTGCAGGCGCAATACATGGCGCTGATGACGCTGGCCGAGGGAATCTCATTCATCAGCGAGACCATTTTTGAAAACCGCTTCATGCACACGCAGGAACTCGCGCGAATGGGAGCGAATATTCGCGTGGAAGGGCGGCAGGCGATCGTGGCGGGTGTCGCTGAGCTGACGGGAGCCCAAGTGATTGCCTCCGATCTCAGAGCCAGCGCGTCGCTGGTGCTCGCCGGACTGGTGGCGCGCGGGGAAACGGTGGTGGATCGGGTGTACCACATCGACCGCGGCTATGAGAGAATCGAGGAAAAATTGGCGCGCGTCGGCGCGCGGATCGAGCGAGTAAACTCGGCGAGCTGAATAAATATGAACCCACCCAAACATCACAATCCGGCCTTTCTTGCGCTGGTGAATGCGGCCAAGAGCAGAATTCAAGAGATGGACATCGCCGAGTATCAGCGCTTGCGCGCCGCGGGCGAGGCACACATCTTGATCGACACGCGCGAGAACGACGAGTGGGCGGCGGGACACGCCGCCGGCGCGGTTCACTTGGGGAAGGGAATTATCGAGCGCGACATCGAAGCGCAAGTGCCGCGGAAGGACGCCAAACTGATTTTGTATTGCGGCGGGGGGTACCGCTCGGCGCTGGCCGCCGACGCGCTCGCTCAGATGGGCTATACCAACGCGATTTCGCTCGACGGGGGTTGGCGGGCTTATCAGGCGTCCGGACTTCCGGTGGAGAAGTAATGAGAACGGAGAAGTTTGATCGGAAGCAGTTAAAAGCGCACTAGCATGGTGGTCGACAGATAGAGCATCGCTCCCAGAGCGCCAAGCTCGAGGTACTTGATCACGCGGGTAAAGCCGGTGTTCATGAATTCAAAACGCAACATGAGAGCAAGACCGAAGCCGGAGCAGGTCAGCCAGAAGGGCACCACGCCGTCGATGGAGCGCATGAAACCGAAGAAGACCACGTAGAAGATAAGAGTGAGGTTGCTGTCGAACCAGTTCTTCCACTGGGTGTACATGACGAACAAACCAAAGCCAATGATGAGGACCGCGGTCACCGAAGCTGCGTTCGAAAGGTTCATGAATCACATACCGCGTTTTTTGAACAATGGACCCGGCTGAAGGACCGGCCGGGTCCAGCGCTAAGGAATTTAGAAGGCGAAGCTGATGCCAGCCGACACAACGAAGTCCTGAAGCCAGCCGCCGACGCTTGATCCGGAAACCGGCGCGATCAACGTGCTCGGGAACGGAGTGAGGTAGTCATGGACCTCAAGACGCAGCAGGGTTGATTTGGCGATGTTGAATTTCACGCCCGCCCCTACTGATACCAGGGCCCGCATGTCCCGGACATCGCTGAACACGGCGATGTTTGAGAGAGGTTGGACAACCTGCTCGGTCCCGGTACCGGAATACCATTTCACTCCACCGCCGGCCAACACGTAGGGCCGCACGGCCGATTCAGAGGAGGTGAAGTTGTAGAGGAAATCATAGTGCACCGCGTTGCTCTGGCTTCCGAACGTGGTGCTGGTCCCGTTGGACGAAAGCTTCAGATCGCCATTCTCATGGTCGTAGCGCAACTCGCCGCCGAATAGGCCGCTGCCGATGGTGTTATCGAGCCAGGCGCTCACGGCCAAACCGGGGTTGCGGGTGGCATTGGCGTTTCCCTCGGGACTGTCGATGGTTTCCGAGGTTAGAAAACTGCCGCCGGCGCCAAAGCCGACCTCCCACTTCTGAGCGAATGCCGCCGGAGTCGCCACGGCAATCGCCAAAGACATTAGCGATAGGAAATGTTTCATTTGGTTTCTCTCATTCTCTTTTAAGACTCTGGGGTTAATCCACCACTCGCTCGGGGATCGAAGTGGAAACCGATCCCTGGGTGATAACGAGGGGGACAGACATTCCGTCGGGGACATCAAACGGCACCGAGACGTTGATCTGATCCACGCCAACCATGCCGGGCGCCAAGCCGGAGAAGAGCACCGGCAATGCCATCCCTCCGAGGGTGACGTTGGGCTGAACGTCCGAGACGGCCAGCGGATTGAAAGGCGCGGGCTGGCCGCTGCCCACGGACGGCGAAGTGGGGCCAAGGCCAGTGAGGTAAATCACCAGCGCCGTGTTCGACTTTCTGTGAATCGGATGAGAAGGCGTGACCAGTTCGTTATCATCGTTTCGGACCACGGTCGGTATGCCGTTCTGGGTGCCAACTGTGGCAAGGAAAACGCTGGGCGCATTGGGCTCAACGACGAGGTTGTAGTTATTGCTCTGACCACCCGGCGTACGCAAGATCAGCGTTACATCGCCAATCGCCTGATAGGGCATCTGAGCGTTCACCTGGGTGGGCGAGACGTACAGAATGGGCACCGGCAGGCCATTGACACTGAGACAGCTGTTGGCGAGCGCGGTTGGTAACGGAATTTCGGCCGTGGCCATGTTGACGGGGCTCAGTTGCATTCCGTAGACGGAGATCAGACCGCCGGGTGCAATGTCAGTCCCCCCGTCGCCCGCGTTCACCACCGAAGTGATATTGGGCGGCGCGACTGCGGCGTCGTAGGTCCACGGCAGGATGGTGACGCCCGACACGGTCAGGTTTGCAATTGCCGTCTGGCTCGCCAGCGGCGCGATGGTCCGCGTAAAGGGAGAAGCGAGCGTTCCGAGCAGCGGAGCTTCCACCATGTCGGTCGCACTGCTGACCGAACTGGACGGGTTGGTCATGTCGATCCGTTGAATCACCCCCGGGCCGGTGCTCTGCCCGTTTCCAGTGGTGGTGGGCGTCGTCGTAGTGGTGGTAGAAGACGTGGAAGTGCTCGCGGGAGGAGCCGGCGCATTGGTACGGAACCCAGTCTCATTCACGAAGGCGAATCCGGACGGAGTGCCCGTGCCCGTCTCAAACGTCAACACCGGAACCAGCGAAGAGTTCAGAAGATTGGGGCCAACCACATATTGATTGAAGGCCGAGGCGGCGTACGGACCCGCCAGAGAACTGAAGTCCTTCCGCGAAACCGTAAACGAGTTCGCATTGGCGTCGTACAGATACACGGTCCCATCCGCTTGGGCGATCAGGATCGAAGAGCCGTTCTGCGAAGCGGCGAGCACGGTGTTGGCGTTCGTCACGTTGTTGAACACGCCGAGGGTTGGCAGTTGGGTTCCCGAACGCGACGGAATATCGAGCTGCAAGATGTGAAACGTGCCATCGTAATAACCACCCTGCGCGAGGGTGGCATTCGCCGACGACGCAATGGAAAGGGCGATGAAGCCCGACGGCAGAACGATTGGCGTGTCGGGTTGTAAGGTATCCAGATCGAATACATTGACGAGTTGCGATCCCTCATTTCCAACCAGCAGATATTGCTGGTCAAAAGAGATGGCCATCGTGGTTGGCTGGTTACCCGTGGGAAGTGTGGCGATCTGAGAGTAATTGGTTCCATCGAAAGCCAGCACTTCATTTTTGTCGCTGCGCACGACAAAGAACTGGTTGCGAACCGGGTCGGCGACGATGTCGGTAAGCGTTCCAGGGATGTCGATGAAGGTGCCAACCTGGTTGGGTCCGGCGTTATTCACTAGCACCCGAACGCTCGGTATGACATTGATTGCCGGGCCGGATTGGATCGACAGAGTCGCGGCCACGGTTCCAGTCTGGTTCAGGAAGGCGGAGGGATTCGCCGAAACCGTCACGACGGCCGGTGTAACGCCGCCCGACGGAGAGACCGTAACGCCGTTGGTGTTCGAACTGATGCTGAAGGGCGTGTTGTTACCACCCGGATCGACGATCGTGAGCTGCTGGGTGGAGACTCCCTGGTTGCAGAAGCTTCCCCGGAACACCAGATCTTCCTGCTTCGCTACTACCTGGGGCTGCTGGGCGAGGCTTCCGACCGGCAGTACGGTGACGCCGCTTTCTGAGATGGCGTAGAGGGTGTTGGAATCGCTCGAGAGCACGCTCTTTCCGCTGAGATTCTCCGGCAGTTGCAATCGCGCCTGCAGCGTTAGGTTGCTGGAGGTGACTACTTGCAGCGTAGGCGCTTCGCCTTTTACGACGGGAATCTGGGCGTAGAGCAAGCCGCGACTGTCGTCAAACGCGGTGCTGCCAACGTCGAACTGATTGGTATGTTGCGGGAAATAGTTGACGAAGCCCACCGAGCCGAGCATGACCCATCCGGCCATAACCAGCGAGCCATCGTGATTCAGGCTGACGACGCGTGGTCCGAGAATTCCCGTACTGGTCACGATGCCACCCGGAAAAATCGCCTTGGCGTTTACGTCGTAGCGGAAGGTGACCGTGCTGGTGGTGCCTCCCAAACCGTAGATCTGAAGACCGTCCTCCGAGGCCGCGACCGAAGCCGCGCTGATGTCGGCCGGGAAGTTAGCGGGCGCCACCGGTAGCGTGTTAGCCACCACATTGGAAAGCGTGTCGAGTTCTTGTGTCGCCCCGGTAGTGGGGTCGAATAGCAGGAAGTCCGTGGTGGTGACAACCAGCGCGATGCCGTCGGCTCCAAAAGCCACACCCAGTGGGGGGTTGCCGAGCGAGAATGTCTGAGTTCCCTGGTTTGTCAGATCGATCACCGTCAGCGCGTTGGCCGGAGAGCCTGGAGCAGCCGCGTTCCCGAAGTTGGTAGCCACCAGGTAGTGGCCATCGGGCGATAAAGCGATGGAGTTGGGCTGTGCGGCCACGTTGATCGAAGTCTGGATGGTATTGCTCGAGAGCGACATCACGTCGATTCGGTTGGCGGTGAAGTTAGCGATGTAGAGTACACCGCGCGTTGGATCCAGCGCCAAGTCGGAGGCCTCGCCTCCGATAGACACCACTGTCCCGAAGGTTCCCCCCCAGGCCGCCGCCGCGACCGAAGCGGCCAAGACGGCCTTCCAGCAAATTGACTTCAGCATAACGATATACTCCAAAAAATCATCAGATTTTCAGATTTTCAAACTCAGTTGCAGACCTTCAGCGCGGCCCGCCCCGCGTTATCTTCCAACGGCACAAGAAATCGGTTCCGGCATAAAACCGAGCCAAGGTTGTGGCGCGCCAGGGAGCTTATTCCCTGACGCCCCGCCAGCCCCTTGCGAATTACTCAGCGCTCTTCTTGCGCCGCAGAACGATCAGCCCCAAAAACAGGACCGCCAGCACCGCGCAAACAATGCGAATCATCGAGCTATCCATCATCGCTTTTTCTCCTTTCCCGCGAAAATGATTCCGCTACATGTTATTCATCGCTACCTGTGATTCATCACATGTTGTTCATCACATGTTGTTCATCATGGGGAGCAGTTCCCGCATGATCTTCATGACAATCGGCCCTACCGTGACCACGAATAAAGAGGGCAGAATACAGAAAAAGATCGGAAAAACCAGTTTTACTCCCAGCTTGGCCGCCTTCTCTTCAGCGATCTGACGCGCTTGGACGCGCATGTAGTCCGAGTGGGCGCGCAAACTCTGGGCCACGCCGGTTCCGAAGCGGTCCGCCTGAATCAGTACCGCCACCAGCTTCTTGAGGTCTTCAACGGCGGTGCGATCGGCCAGGTTCCGCAGGGCCTCGGCGCGCCGCTTGCCGGCCTTCAATTCCAGGTTCACGATGGCCAATTCCTCGCTAATTTCCGGATGGGCGTGCTCCAGTTCTTTGGCCACCTGCATGATCGCTTGGTCCAGACCGAGGCCGGACTCCACGCACACCACCATCAAGTCGAGCGAATTCGCCAGACCCCGCTGGATCTGTTTCTGGCGGCGCTTGGCAGCCATGCGCACCCATTCGTTGGGGCCGAAGAATCCGGCCGCCACCGCCACCAGGATCGCGACCACCTTATTGCTCTGCTGAGCCGAACTGTTAAAGACCGCCAGGGTCATCAATACCGGGAGCAGAACGGCGAAGATGGCTTTAGCGCCATACAGGATCTTGAGCGCGTTGGGATTTCGGTAGCCCGCGCGGATCAAGCGGCGCTGCATGACTGTCACGTCTTTGGGCGAAGCGGGAACAAGATTGCCCAGCCGCTTCACCAGGTCGTGGAACAGCAGGCTGGGGTGAACCGGCGCTGCATCGTGCGCGCCTATGCCGGTGCCGGCCACGCGTTCTATGGCTTCCTTGGGCTTGACGTACATCTTGACGCCAGCAAAGGAAAGTCCCGCCGCGAACAACAGGAAGATCACGAAGCTGAATAGAAGTGCCATGGCTTTAGACCTCGATCTTCGTGATCTGCTTCATGATGAAGTACCCGGCCAGCTGCAAGGCCACCGCGCAGCCCAACATGATGTTTCCGGTTTCGTCCAGGAAGAAGAACCGCACGTAGTCCGGGTTGGTGTAAAACATGAGGACCGCGACGCCGATGGGAATGCAACTGAGAGCGATCCCAGTCATGCGCCCATGCGCGCTAATGGCGCGGATGCGTCCCCGCAACTTGAAGCGCTCCCGGATCACGTAGGCCAGCTTGTCCAGGATCTCGGCCAGGTTGCCACCGGTGCGCTTTTGCAGCAGCACCGCGGAAACGAAGAAGTGCACGTCCAGCGAGGGTACCCGCTTGGCCAGTTTCTGCAGCGCCACATCCAGCGGTAAACCCAGGTTGTGTTCTTCGAAGGTGCGCCGGAACTCACCCGACAAGGGCTCTTGAAATTCACGGTGAATCATTTCCAGCGACACCGAGAAAGCATGCCCGGCGCGCATGGACCGCGATACAAACTCCAGGCTGTCGGGAAACAACTCTTCAAAGCGGCGCATGCGCGCCTTGCGCTTGCGGAGCACATACATCACCGGCAGCGCGCCCGCCAGCAGCGCCGGCAGATAGGAGAAACGGCGGAATTGGTCGGGAAGCAAAACCCAGGCGAGGGCCCACACCGCCACCACCGCGAGCAAACTGGTGTTCACCAGCCGGTGCGTGCTCCACTTCATGCCAGCCTGTTCGATAATCTCCTGCAGCTTGCTTTGCAATTGAAAGCGGCGCAGGAATTTGGTGGCGAGCAGAACGTTCTTTTCCTCGGTATGGATGAGAGTACCGCCGGAGCCCGCGGTTGTTTTTGAAGCCTTGGACTTGCTCGTCCCGATCAGCCGGCTCTTGAGCTTATCCAGGTCCGAGTGGCGGAACGCATTGGAGCAGATCCACCAGATGACCAGGGCGCAAGCCCATACCGCGATGGCGATTATAAAGAACATGCCGTCAAACCTCCACCACCTCGTCAAACAAGTCCGCTCGTAGCCGGATGCCGGCGGCGAGCAGCTTTTCATAGAATTTGGGCCGGATGCCGGTAGCCGCAAATCGTCCCACCACGCGGCCGTCCGGATTCAGCCCGCGTTTTTCAAAGACGAAGATGTCCTGCAGCGTAATCACGTCGCCTTCCATCCCGGTGACCTCGGTCAGATTGACGACCCGGCGCGAACCATCGCTCATGCGGGAAGCCTGCACCAGCAGATGCACGGCGCTGGCGATCTGCTGCCGCACCGAGACCAGCTGCATGTTGGCGCTGGCTAGCGAAACCATCACCTCCAGACGCGAAATCGCATCGCGCGGGCTATTGGCGTGGACCGTGGTCAGCGATCCATCGTGACCCGTGTTCATGGCCTGCAACATGTCCAGCGCTTCCTCGCCGCGGACTTCGCCCACCACGATACGGTCGGGGCGCATACGCAAACTGTTGACCAGCAGTTCGCGCTGCCGCACGGCGCCGTTGCCCTCCAGGTTCGGAGGCCGGGTTTCCAGCCGCGCCACGTGGGGTTGCTTCAACTGCAATTCGGCCGCGTCTTCAATGGTGACGATGCGTTCCTTGGGCGAGATAAAGGCCGAAAGCGCATTCAGCAGCGTGGTTTTACCGGCGCCAGTTCCACCCGCGATGATGATGTTCATGCGAGCTTTGACGGCCGCCTCGAGCAGCTCCATCATGCCGGGGGTCATAGCCCGGCGGTCCACCAAATCGGGCGGCATCAGCTTGTCGGTCGAGAAACGGCGGATCGACAGCAGCGGCCCATCTACGGCCAGAGGCGGAATGATGGCGTTGACGCGCGAGCCATCGCTTAAACGCGCGTCCACCATGGGATTGGATTCGTCCACCCGGCGGCCCACCTGCGAAACAATTTTGTCGATGATGCGCAGCAGGTGCTGGGCGTCGCGGAAGCTGACCGTGGTTAACTCCAGCAAGCCTTTGCGCTCGATATAGACCTGTTTGTGGGTGTTGACCAGAATGTCGGAGATGCTGGGATCTTGCAACAGCGGCTCGAGCGGCCCGAGGCCGAAAACTTCGTCCAGGACTTCATCGCAGATTTGCTGCTTTTCGAGGGAGCTGAGCAGCGTCGGCTCCGAATCGATCAGTGAGATGAGCGCCTGGCGCACTTCGCTGCGCACGCGCTGGTTGTCAATGCTGGCGAGCGCCTCCAGATTGATCTTGTCCACCAGCTTGCGATGCAGGGTGAACTTCAGCTCCTGATACTCCGGTTTCAGCGCACCCTTGGATTTGCCGCCGTTTTTCAACAGGCGCTGCTCCCAGCTGATTTGTGGCGTCGATTTGGTATCGAGATTAGGAAACATAAATCTTCACTGCAAAACCCTTCTCTGTACAGGCCTCACTACACCAGCGAAGTCGCCACTCGCAAGTCCGTAACAGCCGCGCGCTTGCGTTCCTGGCCGCCGCCCGACAGGCGGTTGGCCAGATTTTCGACCGCTTTGCCGAGCTCAGAATGTCCATCCACCGGCTGGCCCAGCGTCACCGCGCGGTGTAGCGAAAAATAGTCGTTCGGAATCCGCGCGTCGATGGCGCAGTTAAACAACCGCTCGATGTCCGATCCCGCGATTTCGTCGCGCCGGTCGATGCGGTTCATCACAATCTGAAAGCGTTCCTTGGGAAAGCCCAAATGGTCGAGGAGATTTACGGCCTTGCGCGCCAAGTGCAGACTCGGCAACTCGGGTGTCGAGACCAAGTACGCGCGATCCGATTCGGAAATCGTCATCAAGCTCAGCCGTTGAAAAACCACTGGCAGGTCGATGACTACCCACTCGTAATTCATGCGGGCGTGCTCCATCACCGCATGCAGCCGCGCGGCGTCGATCGGACCGGCATAGGGCGTCTCGGGCGCTGGCAGAATGTCCACGCCGTCCGCGACCGCCACACACGAAGCCCACCCGTCCTGCAGCCGTTCTGCCATTTGCAAGGCATCCAGCAAGGACTTGGTGTGGGTGAGTTTCAGGTAAAAGCCGATCATGCCTCCCATCAGGTCGAAGTCGGCCAACAAAACGCGTTGTGAAGTAGTGCGGCGCAGGGCGAATGCGGCTTGCGCGGCGAGCGTCGACGCGCCCGATCCCGGCTTGGCGCTGGAGAAGGCGACGATGGAGCCCGGGTCGGCTTGTTCCACGGGTCCTGGTTGCAACAGGCGGTGCAAACGAAGCACCGCGTCGTTTTGCGTTTGGACGTCGAAAGGCGCGTAGAGAAACTCGCTGGCGCCGCTCCGTAAGGAGCGTAGGATCGCATCCGAATCATTGCGTACATGCAGGCCGACCACGTGCGCCCGCAGGTTGAGCGAGGTGACGCAGCGTATCAGCTCGCAGGCCTGATCGAGGTCGGAGGCTAGATCGAGCAGAATGACATCCGGTTTGGTTTGGCGCACCCGGATCTCCAGAGTCTGGAGCGAGGGATAGGACTTGAACTCAGAGAGGATCTGAAAGGAACGGGTGCGCTCGAGAGCGGACGACAGCTGGGCCGCGAGCTCACGATCGGGAATGATCGCAAGCGCCGTCAAAACTGGTCCCCGGCTCATCGTCGTAAGCTCCTGCCGTTACTCATCCTCAGTGCTCCTACTTGCCCTTTGCCTTAGTCGGGAACGGATTGGTGGAACCCGGCGTGACCGGCACCAGGAAGGGGCGCGGCATGGGAGGCATTGGCTTGGCGTCGCCCGGCTGCAGCGGCATCGTGATCTCGGGCGTGACCATCACAATCAGTTCCGTATCATTACGGTCGAATTCCTTGCTCTTGAACAGGTTTCCGAGGATTGGAAGGCTGGACAATACCGGAATCTTGGAAAGCGTTTCGGTCAGCTGTTTGTCGATGAGACCGGCGATCACGAAGCTCTGCCCTTCGCCCAGCTCGATGTTGGTTTCCATCTTGCGCGAGGAGAGGGCGGGAATGGTGAAGCCGTTAAATGACAGCGCGTTGGTGTAATCGAGGGCGGAAACCTCCGGCTTCACGTGCAGGCGAATGTTGTTGTTGCCGGTGATATTGGGCGTAAAGGTCAGACGGACGCCGTATTCTCGAAACTGAATTGTGACCGCGCCCGAATTGGCGCCGCCCTGTAAGACTGGGATGGGAAACTCGCCCCCGACTAAGAAGCTGGCTTCTTTGCCATCGCTGGTGATCAGGGTCGGCTCGTCCAAGGTCTGCAGGAGGTTGCGTTGTTCCAGGGCTTGGATCAGGGCTCCCAGGTTCAGATCCGGCCGGAAGGCAAAAATGTTCAGTGCGTTCGAGATGCTAAAAGTGGAATTGCCCGCGATGCCTCCCGGGCCCAATGTGGTTGGAGCGGGAGCCGGGAACCCTCCCGTCGTGACGCGGCCGATGGTATTGGCGGCGCCGGTGGAAACCAAGTTAACGGCAAACTGGTTGGATGCGGAACGATCCAGCTCGGCGAACTTAACGCGCAACAAGATCTGTCTTTCCACGGGTGGTTCGGCCACTTGCAGGTTATTCACCACGTTTTTCGCGAACGGCGTTGCAAGCGCGGTGGCGCGGTCGGCAACATCTTTATTTCCTACCCTTCCAGTCAAGGAAAGTGAATCGCGGGAAGATTGGACATGGATGTCTTCCGCCGGGAAGGTTTCTTTGAGGAGCTTGCGCAGTGGTTCTAAATTCTGCTCGACGGTGATGTTGTAGAAATTGCGCTGACCGGTCTTGCTCCATACTACGAGCGTCACGGTCCCGAAAGACTTGCCATGGATCAGAACTTCGCGCCCGGTAACGGGAGAAGCGTCCACGATGTCCGCATTGCTGGTTGAAATCCTTGCTATGTCAGATGGGTAATCGATGACGATACTCTTGCCGATCGTCAAGCGAATCTCTTCCGGGCCCCCTTGAGCGAGAAGCCAACTGGCCGCGCCCAAAGCCAGCAGCCCAGACAGGATATACAGGTGTTTCATTCGTCGCATGGTTTAATTCCCCCCGCCGCCACCGACACCGACCACTTCCACGCTCTTTTGCGTTCCGCGAATCACGACAATCTGATCGGGCGGTGGTGGGGGCGGGGGAGGCGCTGCGGCGACAACCACAGGCCGGCTGCGCGGCCGCGCGGGAGCCGTGTTTTCAGAGCTTTTTTTGCGCTGCGTGCGTTCCCCGTACAATTCCGCGATATCGTGCCCCGGGGTTTTTTCGATGGTCTGGTCGCTACCGTTTCTGAGGACCAACTGAATGCGGGCATCGGCGCTGGCCAAAGTGAGCGTCTCGGCTTGCTCCGGTGTCCCCAGCAAAGTAACGGTCTGGGCCGGCATGGCCTGACCTCGCGCATCCGGCTGCATCACAGTCCCCGCCGAAAGCACCAGCAGATTCTGCAGCTGCACCGGTGTGGCTGTGACCGAGCTGTCGGAATTGGGAGGGTGGCCTGTCACCAGTACGTCAACTCGCATGCCCGGCAGCACAAACCCGGCGATGCCTGTGACGTCGTTCACTCGCAAAGTTACCGCGCGCATTCCTACCGGAATGACTGGCGCCAGACCGATTCCGCTGCCGCGAGCCGCGAGCCGCCCTTCGAGTATGGGCTCGTCCATCAGAATGTTGCTGATCAGCGGGCGATCGATTACTTCTTCGGGCTTGGCGAACGCGCCTTTGGGGAAGGCCCCCGACGGGATCTTGCCCAGCTTAATGTCGGCCGGCTTTACCGTCGTTCCCACCGCCAGTGGCCTGGCAGCCAAGACGATGTCCTTCAAATCGGTCGCCTCGGGCGCCTTCTTAGCGTTTCCAGCGCGAGCCGTCATCTGGTAAAACACGCTCGATATCACGAGCGCGAACAGCAGACTCACGCCTAATACCGTCAAAAATCTACGATCCATATCCCTCTCTCCCGCTTTCGATCGTTAACTGGAATGCCGCGAAATGCCTGTCATGCCGATCCGTCATGTCGCTCCTACCAAGCTCAACCAGACTCCGGCGGCGATCGCTGGAGCGTAGGGGATGCTGTCCGCTCTCCGGCTCGGCCGGCCAACCGACTCTGCGCCCGCGTCTTCCGAGGATCCCCGGCGCATACAAAGGTCTCGAACCAAGCCTGTGACGATGACAGCCAGCGCCATTAAGCCGCCACATCCGGCCGTCCACAAAGCGGCCTCAAAGAGCCGTTTTGCTCCGAGCAGCGCACCGAAGCCGGCCATCAACTTCACGTCTCCCCCACCCATGCCGCCTAGCAGATAAAAAACCAGAAACACACCCGCGCCCGCCACCGTGCCGAGCAATGCCGAGCCTGCGCCGCGCCAGCCATGCTGTACCGTCTGCAGAACCAGACCGCTTGCCAAAGCCGAACCGGAAATCCAGTTGGAGATCTGTCGCCGCCTGAGATCGTCGATACACGCCGCGATCCCGATTCCGCCCGCCAGTACGGCCTGTGGCGTCACTGGCCGTCCCCCTTGTCAAATTGTTTGCCGCGTGCCGGCGCCAGGCATCCGGTGGTTCCCGACGAACTGGTGACTGCCGATGAAGAGCTCTTTCCAAACCGGTCTGCTCGAAACAGCAGGGGTGCCAAAAACCCGGCCTGCAACGCAAATTCGGCCAGTGCCTTACCCGACGGCAACCGCCAGCTTCCCGCATCCAGCCACTCCACCGGCATCTGCGGCATGCTCAACTTCGTCAAATCCCGAGCCCCGGCGCTCCGCTCTCCGACACTCCGCGTGGCTGCACCTGACGGGTTCTGATTGCTTCTCATGCCGGTCGCTCTCCCTGCCTTTAACTTCGGCCAACTGGGAGGTTTTCATTAGCCCGAACCCTAGGTTTTCTTTAGTACGGACGATGCCCGGCCGCGGTGTCGAACTACCTAATTTCCTGTGGTTTGCCGTCTTAGGCGCTGGAACAGTATGACCTTGGTATCGTCTTGTACCACTCGCCACGACGGTTCTAACTTCAGCATCGAGGCGAGCGGCCAATCCACGGGCAACAGAGCTACATCGAAGCCGTTACGGTTCATGATCGCTCTCCAGTCATAGGCGCCTTGCATCAGGTGGATATACTCCTGGCCGAGCTTTTCTCCATAGAAATCACTACGGCCATCGACATAGACCTTCTGGCGGGGATAGAAGCTGTAGATGATGTAGTCCCCCCATTGGTCCGGCGTCAGCAATCGCCCTGAGGCGATCAATCCAGCGTGCTGGTGGACCATGGCGGTGGGAAACATCTGGCTGGGAAAGTCGCGCGGCCAATTCAGAGGCGCGCCGAGCGTAGCCAGCAGCAAGATGAAAAGGGCGGGCCAGATGCTGGTTCGGCGAAAGCCCGGCTCGAGGTCGGCCCCGAGCTGGTGAAGAATTCGCAAAGCCGAAGACTTTTTCATGCCCGCAACCCCGGTGCGCCACCATTCGCTGATCTCGCAAGCGACTAAGGGCGCGGCGACCGTGGCATAGAGCGGGGCGTGCCGCACGCTCATCAACGACGAATGGGCCAGGAACAGTATCCACAGCGACTCTGCAAACAGCCTCCGGCGGAGCAAAAAACCGATGGCGACTAAGCCGGCCAGCAATAACGCCTCATATTGCAGCTGGCCTTCGTTGCGAAACGTGGGCGCCTGAAATTCCTGCACGATGTTCTTGATCCAATCGGCGCGCAGATATTCGTAGATGTGAATGTGTAGTTGGATTCCGTACGGGTTTACCAACGAAGCGAGCGAGCACCCCACCAGCAGCGCGCCGTAGCGCCGGATCGCGGGCCAGCACGCCTCCCCGGGGCCTGCCTTCGGTCCGAGCGCCGCTTTGATGGCATACGCCAGCACCAGCAGACCCAGGCACACCAGAAAAATGACGAAGCCTCCATGCAGGTTGGTCCATAGCGCGGTCACGGGAATGAGCGCCCATAGCCAGCAGGTCTTGGCCCGCCGATCCGCTTCCACCACCCACAGACAAATCGGCAGCAAAAGCAGCGTGAACAGGTGTGGACGCGCCAGGAAGTGCATCGACGAAGCGCCCACAGCCAGCAGCGTGGTGAAGGCGGCCACCAATGCATTGGCGCCGCGCCACAGCGTATAGCGCAGAACCACGGTCGCAAATAGCGCGATCATCACCGCCGCCAGCAGCACGATCGCCTTGAGCCCGGCGATCTGGAAACAGACCGCATAGATCACGTCCGTCAGCCATTCCCAGGCGAACCAAGGCGCGCCCGGCCGCGAGAAAGAGAACAAGTCCTGAGTAGGTACGGAATGGTGTTCCAGAAGGTACTGGCCGGTACGAATGTGCCATCCCGTGTCGCCGTCTCCCAGCAGCGATATCCATCCGCTTGCTCCCCAGATGAACAGCCAGGCGATCAGCGCGATAAAGAAACAGTCGGAAATCGATGGCAGGAAGATGCGGGCGATTCGGCGCCCTGCGGTAGCATCAAAAGCTCCAGCCTGGGGGGCCGCAGCCATGGCTTCCATGGGCGCTGCGGGGGCCTCGGTAGGGGAGTGCGTCAAGGTTGCCAAGGTGTTGCTGCTCGGGACACCGTGTCCCTTCGAAGGTGATCGACCCCGCCGCCCACTAGCTTTAGCGTCGTACCTGATTAACTACGCTCAATGCCTTATGCAGATCGTCCGCCTTCCTGACGATAAACACCGAAGAGAACATCATGAGCAGCACTGCGATGACACCGGCCCTTTCGCAACCTGTCGGGATACGGCCCGCGGGGACGAACTGGATCATCTCGCGTCGAGACGATCTGCTCTGGTTCATCGGGCCGGCCGCGATCAGCTACCTGGCCTTGGGTATGATGGCCGCTGGGTTCCCCATCACCCCCATTTACCTCACCTGGTTCCTGTTCGTGGATGGACCTCATGTGATGGGAACCGTCACCCGCACCTACCTCGACAAACGGGAACGAAAACGGCTGGGGTGGTTCCTGTGGACCATCGTGCCGCTCACTTTGATCGGTCCCGTGATGGTGTGGGCGGGCCAATCCTCACTCTTCTATCTCTTCGCCGTGTGCTGGCAGCACTATCACATCGCGAAACAGCACATGGGTTTCATGATGCTGTGGAAGGCCAAGAATAAGGAGCGGGATCCCATCGATCTAAAACTGGATCGTTGGTTCATGCTGTCGTCGACCGTTCTTCCACTGGCGCTGTTCGTCATCAAAACCAGATTGATGGATTGGAGGCCCTTACAGTGGCCCGCACAGTTGATGGAATGGGCCGCCACCGCCGCTTATGTGATATTTGCCGCGATTTACGTCGGACATCAGGTGAAGAAATTCCGCGCTGGGCTGCCTCTCAATCTTCCCAAGCTGATGCTGCTTTCCGTTTTAGTGCCGTTGCAATGGATCGCGTTTCTCTACGCCGCCCGTTTCGGGGCTGAAGGAATCCTACGGGCGGGCATTACGCTCGGCCTATTTCATTCCTTCCAATATCATCGTCTGCTCTGGTTCCATAACAAGAACCGTTATTCAACGCCTGGAGCCTCGGAACAACACGGTTTGGCGGCGTACTTTGCCAGAGACCTGGGTTATTACATCCTGGTCGCACTGGGGCTGCACTTTGCTTTGAACGTCCTGCCGCAAGCTTACTTTCCGGCGGTTCAGTGGCTGCAAGCCGCGATCTGGGGCATCCCTTTCACACATTACATGCTCGACTCCAAGATCTGGCGAGTGCGTGGCGACAAGGAACTAGCCGCGGCGTTGCGAATATGAGTTTGTGGCCCGCCAGCAGTTAAGTACCGGCGGCGTCGCTCGCGGGGGCTTCCACGCCCACCATCTCGCGGCCATGCACCGCCAGGGCGAGACGATCCTTCAGCCCGGTCTTTTCGAAAATGTGCATCAGGTGAACTTTTACGGTCCCTGGCGTGATGTGCAGATTTTCGGCAATTTGCTTGTTCCGAAGGCCCCGGCAAATCAACCGCACTACTTCTTTCTCGCGCGGCGTCAGGCGCGAGGCGTCCTTGCGCTGCAGGAAGTCGGCAACCTGCTCGGATTCCTGCATCCAGATTTGTCCAGCGCCCACCTCCCGTAAACACTCGAGGAGCGTAGCGGTTGGCAGAGTTTTCTTGACGATGCCGCGAGCGCCCATCTGCAGTGCCCGGAAGGCGTCCATCTCCGGCAAATCAACCACCCACAGGACCGGATGAACTGGCCCAGCTGCCTTCAGATGACCGAGCAGGCGGAGCGCGGCGGTCATTCCCGCGCTTCCGTCAATCAAGACAATGTTCGGCCGGATGCTTTGGATTGCGTCAAGCACCTCGGCCGGCCTCGCTACTGTACCGGCGAACAGAAGATCGTTAGTCTCGGCCAACACCTTCCGCAGCCCCTCAATAACGATTGGCTGCGACTCACATACAAAAACGGAAATACTACCCAATAGACCCTCGCAGCTATCCTGATCGGCGGTAGAGTACCCGCAATATAGGTACTAAGGCAATTACGTGGGGCTGAGTGCTACGGAAGGGTACTAAGATAGTAACTTCCGCTAACCTTGATCGGTACTATTCACGGATCGGTACTATTCACGACGAAATGACAGCTTGCTGTGAGCGTGCGCATGCTAAGATCGCCTCAGATGATGGTATGGCGTCAGAGGATGGTATGGCGCATGATGACGGCACGGCGCGCTCACTTGGTAGCTCTGCTCATCGTGGCGCTCATTTTCAGCGCCACGCAATGCTTGGCATCGTGCGCGGCTGAAAGCTGTAGCTCCGCTGTACCACCCTGTCATCGGCATTCAACTCCGCATCACGAAACATCCAACGCGTGTAGCCACGATTTTCTGCTGACCGATGTACAGGGGTTGTCACTAGTCCACGCCGTCGCAATCGGGCCTGCAGCAGCAATTTTGAGCGCCGGTACGTTCGTCGTTACCGAGATCTGGGTAACCCCGGATTTCTCACCACCGCCGCTATCGTCGCCCTCCCCAAGCATCCTGAGAATCTAGCTTGCCGCAGATGAACGCAGATTGACGCCGATCTGCGTTCATCCGTGTTTATCTGCGGCTAAGAATTGATTTGAAGGAATCAAATGATTTGTAAACAGACGTTCTTAATTGCGCTAGCATTATCTGCGGCGCATGCCCAAAGCTCCATGCCAGGCATGAACATGGTGGATATGAACGCCGCCAGCATGGACTTGGCGAACATTGCCTCGGGAACGTCCGTCAATCCCGACTCGTGGCCGATGCCCATGCTCATGACGCATTTCGGATCGTGGAATACCATGCTCATGGGAGAAGGATTTCTTGTCGATACGCAGCAATCCGGACCGCGCGGAGGCGATAAGCTGTATTCGACCAATGGGTTCATGGCCTCGGCGGAGCATCGTGCCGGTGCGGATGGCGCGTTTCAGGTGGATCTCATGCTGAGCCTGGAGCCGGCCACCATCGCCGATCGCCGCTATCCATTGCTTTTCCAAACTGGTGAAACCGCGTACGGCCAACCCATCGTCGACGGACAGCATCCGCACAATTTCATCATGGGGCTCGGCTTCCGCTACATTCGGGAGCTTGGTACGAAGGCGAGACTCGAGGTCTATTTCGCTCCGGTGGGCGATCCGGCGCTCGGTCCAGTGGCTTATCCGCATCGTGCATCCGCGGCAGAGTTGCCGCAAGCGCCTATATCGCATCACTGGCAGGATTCCACGCATATCTCAGACGATGTTGTGACCGTCGGTCTGGCGTACAAGAAGCTCAAGCTCGAAGCCAGCGGCTTCCATGGCGCGGAGCCCGGTGAGAATCGTTGGATCGTTCAACAGGGCGTGATCGATTCCTGGTCTTCGCGATTGTGGTTCTTCCCTGCCAGGAATTGGGCGGCGCAAGTATCGGTGGGAAGGCTCGCGCATCCGGAAGCGCTTCAGCCGGGCGATCAAGAGCGCACCACGGCGTCGATCGAGTACACCAAGCCCATGGCCGGCGGAAGCTGGGCCTCGAGTTTGATTTGGGGACGCAATCACGACACGGCGACCGGTCGCAACCTGAATTCGTATCTGCTGGAATCGGTTCTGCCGATCCGTCGCAAGAACTTTCTGACGGGCCGCGTTGAGCTGGTGGACAAAGACGAGTTGTTCGACGGCCAACCGGAAATCGAACAGAACTTGGACATTTTGTACGGGAGCACCTTTCGGATTGGCGCTTATACCATCGGCTACACGCGCGATGTCGATCTGTTTCGTCATGTTGAGACCGGCGTCGGCGCAAACTTCACCGCCTACTCGCTGCCCGATGCGATCCAGCCGTACTATGGAGAGCGGCCTGTCGGTGGCAATGTCTTTGTCCGATTCCGGCTGCGGCCGAATGAGAAATAATAGATTCGAGGAATGGAGAGAGCCAAATGAGCCAACCGAATATTCACACCACACGCCGCGTGCTGCTGCTCGCACTGGCGCCGGCGCTACTGTCGCTACTGGCTTTTGCGCACGATGGCATGGAGCACGTCCAAGGCATCGTAGCCAAAGTTTCCGACCAATCGGTGACCGTCACCACTGCCGCTGGCAAACTGGTGGAGGTGATGCTGGACTCTGAGACCACCTATGCACGCGCCGGAAAGCCGATGCAGAAGAGCGATCTCAGTGTCGGCGACCACGTGCTGATCCACGCCATGGAGAAGGGAACTACGCTCACCGCGCACACGGTGGCAGCGCGGGCTGCAGCGAAGAAGCCTTAATCCGCGCGATCGAGCAGACGGCCCCATTCGATAGGCAAACAGAGATTCGAACGCCCAGTTGCGATCCCGCGGATCTCGATAATTCGGGAAGGATTGCGACCGGTCCGCCGGAGTTGTTTACTCGGGACACCGATCTAGAAATGCGCTCTATTTTCTTGACGGGCTTGGTACAATTAAGGCCGATGCATGGGGCGTTACCTGCCATCTACGTTCTCGGATTTACCGCCACTGACCATCACTGCGGCGATTGACATAGTCATTGTCGCGATTCTCATTTATCAGTTTCTATTGATTATTCGCGGACGGCGCGCGGTACACGTGCTGCTCGGGTTGTGCGTGCTCGGACTGATTTATGCCGCAGCCGTAGGGATGAAGCTGGAGCTGCTTCACACGATTCTAGCGACTCTTGCGCCGTACACGGCCATCGCGCTGATCGTGATGTTCCAATCGGAGCTGCGCAGGGCGCTGGCGCGGCTGGGCCGCAGGCCGTTTCTCGGGATCAGCCAGCTAGAACGTCGCGAGCTGAGCCAGGAAGTGGTGCTGGCGGTGGGCCGCTTGTCGCAGATCAAAGTGGGCGCTTTGATTGTCATCGAGCGCAAAATCGGCTTGCGGACCTTTATAGAAAGCGGCGTGAGTCTGGATGCACTGGTCTCCCGCGATCTGCTCTGTTCCATATTTCATCCTGGCGGCACGCTACACGATGGCGCGGTAATTATCCAAGGCGACCGGATTTCCGCCGCTGCCTGCTTCCTGCCTTTGACCACGAATCCTTTATTGGTCACCGAACTCGGCACGCGCCACCGGGCGGCGCTCGGAATCAGCGAGGAATCGGACTGCATCGCGATTGTGGCGTCGGAAGAAACGGGCAAAGTATCGGTGGCGGTGTTCGGAGAAATCGAGATTGATGTTCCCTTGGAGCGTGTGGAGCATTTGCTTTCCGAGCGGCTGGAACGCGACGAAAAGCGAAGCTCGGCTTCCGCTTCACAGACTCGTAATGCGGGGGCGGTGCATCAGTCCACCTTGGACCGTCCATGATCCAGTTGTTTACGCGCAACCTCGGTTGGAAGCTGCTCTCGCTGGTCATCGCCATTGCGTTGTGGGTGGCCGTGGCGCGCGAGCCGGAGGTCGCTACGTCGCTCTCGGTTCCGGTGGACTTCAAGAACATGCGGGACGACCTGGACATCGACGGCACTCTGCCCGATCGTGTGCGTTTGGAGGTCCGCGGGCCGTCCGGCAGTCTCACGCGCGACAATCTTTCGACGGTAGCTGTGGTGCTGGACCTGTCCGACGCGCAGGCCGGCGAGCGCACCTACAGCATCCGCGGCCGCAATCTTAACCTGCCTAGCGGAGTGGTCTTCTATCGCGCCGTTCCGTCGCAACTCACGCTGCATTTTGACCAGCTTGTCGTCATGGAAGAACCCGTTCAACCTCTCTACGTGAACAAGCCCGCGGGGTACCGTATCGCAAGCCAGCAGTTCACTCCGGCCAGGGTCCGAGTTCGCGGCTCCCAGGATCGGGTAGGAGTAATCAGCCAGGTGAGAACCGATCCCATCGACTTGAGCGGTGTCACCGCGGAAAAAGTTTTTCACACGCATCTGAACATTGGCGATACGCAGGTAAGGTTGGTGGAAGTACCGGCCGATATTACAGTGCGAGTGAAGCTGGAAAAGATCAGCAACGGAGGCGCCCGCTAGTGGCGCGGGCACTGTTTGGAACCGACGGAATTCGCGGAGTGGCTGGCCAGCCGCCGCTTGATCCGAAGACCGCGCAGGCGGTGGGTGGGGCGCTGGGCCGCTGGGTGATCGAGTCCAAGCAAGATCACCAGGTAGTGATTGGCATGGACACCCGTGAATCCGGCCCTTGGCTGGCTGCCGAAGTAGCGGCCGGTTTGGCGCGGCATCACGTGAAGGTGGAATTCGCCGGCGTTACCACGACGCCCGGGGTCGCCTACCTCGCGAAGCACGGACCCTTCGCCGCCGGAGTGATGATTTCGGCGTCGCACAATCCGTATCAGGACAACGGCATCAAGCTGATCGGTCATGCGGGCTATAAACTGACCGACGAGCAGGAAGAAGACCTCGAGAAGGAAATCTTTTCGCTCCTCGATCGAGGGTCGTACTCGGCGCCGGAGCGCTTAGTGGTAAACGCCGGCTTAGACCGGACCTACGTCGACCATTTGGCCGCGACGCTAACGGGCGGTCTAAACGGGTTGAGGATTGTGGCCGACTGCGCGAACGGTTCGGCTTCCTTGCTTGCACCCGAGCTTTTCGAACGCCTGGGCGCGCGCGTGCATTGCATCCATTGCTCGCCCGATGGCCGCAACATCAACCTGAACTGCGGCTCGCTGCACCTGGAGGTTTTGCGGGCGGCGGTGCTGGAGCAAAAAGCGGACGTGGGTGTAGCGTTTGATGGCGATGCCGATCGCGCGCTATTCGTGGCACGTTCCGGAAAGATCATTGATGGCGACGCGGTGTTGTTCCTCACGGGCCGATACCTCAAGGAACAAGGGCAGCTTAGTGTGGACGACGGGCATCCACCGATGGTGGTGGCGACCGTGATGTCGAATCTGGGCCTGGAAAGAGCGCTGTGCGCGCACGGGATCGGCATGATTCGAACGCCGGTGGGCGACAAGTACGTTCTGGAAGAGATGCTGCGCCGGGGTGCTGTATTGGGAGGCGAGCAATCCGGCCACATCATCTTTCATCGTTACGCTACTGCGGGAGACGGCATGCTCACTGCGTTGCGGGTGTTTGAAGTGATGCGCCATGCGGGTGCTGGTCTCGACGAATTAACCCAGGAGATTGAGGTGTATCCGCAGCGTCTGGTAAACGTTCGCATCAAGGAGAGAAAGCGCCTGGAGGATCTGCCTGCTGTCACCGCTGAGATCCGCGCGGCAGAGGATTCTTTCGGCGATTCAGGCCGCGTGCTGGTGCGGTTTTCGGGTACCGAGCCGCTGGCACGGGTGATGGTGGAAGGGCCGGAATTGGATCGCGTGGAAGCATTCGCCAACCGGATTGCATCCAGCATTCGCAGCGCGCTGGGAAGCGACGATGCCAATCAAGCGTCGCATTAGATCTCTCACCTTAAATGGTGCGAATAAAAGGCCCTAGTGTCAGTTCTCTTGAAAAAATCTCGCTTTGCCGCAGCACCTCTGTTATGATTACCCCAGGAGCGTTTCTGCTCAGTTTTGGAATCGGTTTCCTTAAATTGATCCGACAGTCAATTGTCTAGGGGTCCGTCTCGGTTTATGCGTTGGTGTGCAAGCTCCGGCGGTGTCAAAGCCGTTATTGGAGAAGCCTAAAGACGCTCGGAGGGCTCCGCCCTGGTCTCTGGGGTCAAAGACGGGAGCAGATTCCGCTGGTTGGCTGCGCTCCTTTTTTCTTTTTCCAGCCCTCAAATCTGATGAACATTTTATTCATTGGCGACATCTTTGCGTCGCCCGGCCGCATTCTCGTCGCTCGACTCCTGCAAGAGATCATTGCGGAGGAAAAGATCCAGCTTGCCATCGCCAACGCGGAGAACTCGGCGGGCGGATTCGGCATCACGCCTCAGATTTCCGAGGAGCTCTTTTCACTCGGCGTGGATGTGATCACCTCCGGCAACCACATTTGGGATAAGAAAGAGATCTTCGACTACCTGCCGCACACACCGCGCTTGCTGCGTCCGGCCAACTATCCCGGGGATCTGCCGGGTAGTGGACTGCTGGTGACCAAAGCGCGGAATGGCGTCCCGGTGGCTGTGATCGACCTGCAGGGTCGCGTGCATCTGCCGGCCATTGACGATCCATTTCGAACGGCAGACAGCATCCTGAAGTCACTCGATCCAGGGATCAAGGTGCGGTTCGTCGATTTTCACGCTGAGCTCACCAGCGAGAAGATGGCTATGGGTTGGTATCTGGACGGCCGCGTATCGGCCGTGATTGGCACGCACACGCACATTCCGACCGCCGACGAGCGCATCCTGGCTGGTGGCACCGCGTACCAGACCGACGTAGGCATGACGGGTCCGTACGATTCGGTGATTGGGTCAGAGAAAACTCTCGCGATCCGCCGCTTTCTGACGGGCATGCCGATTCGCCTGGAAAACGCCAAGTCGGGCGCCGAGCTGCACGCCGTGATTGTGACTGTGGACCCAAATACCGGGCGCGCCACTGCCATCCGCCGTTACACTCGGGCGGGGTAGTTCATGGCCGGCGGAAAACCCAGGCATCCTGGCGCGGATTGCCGAGCGCTCCTTCGGGTATGAATGCCGCGATCTCCCAACCTGAGGCCAATTCCCGGCGTACGAATGCTTCGGGATGATAAGCGCTGCACAGGTTGCTTCCCGCCGCCGAAGGAAAGCGAACGACAAGTTTTCCATCTAAGAATCGCTGGCGGTCGCCGCTGCTGAGGCGCGACGCGTAATAGCCTCCATGCGTGCTGAAAATCAGCAAACCGGCCGGTTTGAGAACTCTCCGGAACTCCTGGAGCCAGCGCGCTTGGATATCCGCCGGCATATGAGTGAATACCGAGAACGCGTAGATTGCATCGAACCGCTCGTCGGGGAAGGGCAGAGGGGGCTCTAAGAAATTGACGGATACCGAAGCGAATGGGAGATGCTGGTTGCACCATTGGACCAGATCGGCGTTGAAATCCGTTCCACACACGGTTGTTGCGGCAAGGTCCTTCCACTGGCGCAGCACACGGCCACAACCGCAGCCGAAGTCCAGCAGGGCGCTGCAACGTTCCATCGATTGTCCCGCGGCGGCCAGCAAGTCGCGAACGGCTTGAGCCGCGAGCTGCCCACCGTGAAGGAATGACGCGATATCGGCGGTACCGGCGACTTGAACCCGGAGGGTTGCAGGAGGTAAGGGGAGGCCATCGGGAAGAACGTTTGACGAGAAGGTCCGGTTTCGAACGCGAATTTTGCGTTCGAATGTCTTCGACCATTCGTACACGCGAAAGCAACGACTTAAGGCCCAGTCACCGATGCGCGAAACGGACAATCCACTATCGTAGCGATCTTAACGTGCGTTTGGTAACGATGGCCAAAGAAAACGCCACGCAGACGGGCTGCTTGAAATTTTGTCAGTCGGCACTATTTACTCACCTTTAGTTGGTAGTGCCGATGGCACTGGCTCCGGCCGCGTTGCGAGCCGATGATCATGATCGTGTTTACCATGACAGAGACCACAACGATGACCATCATTGGGATAACCACGAGGATCGTGCTTATCGTGTCTATGTAAAGGAGAACCACCGTAGGTACCGCTCGTTCGACAGGCTCCATGAGAGCGACCAACAAGCCTATTGGGCTTGGCGGCACGAGCATTCAGACGCCCCGCTGAAGATTGATATCCGGTAAGTAGATCCGGCTAAAACGGTTCGCGGCAATCTAGCGAGCCTGTAACAACTTCTTTTTCGCCTGCTTCTTCTCCTTGCGCGGCAATCGGGACTTGGCCTTCTTCACCAGCTTTCCAATCTTCTTCTTCGGCGGGGTGGCGCCAGCGTGCGCGATGCCAGTCTTTGCGGCCATCGTGCCGAGCGCGGATCCGACTGCCTTGGCGGCCTTTTGCAGGATCTCCTCGCCGGCCGCTTCCTTCGGTTGTTCCTTGGTTGCTTCCTTCGCGGGTTCAGCTTTCTTTCGTGTAGCCATTGCTAACAAGCATACGACAGTGGCGCGTGATAGTGATTTGTTATTGCGCGGCAGCGAGTTCTAGCGATCTCGGGGTCACGGCCGAACGCCAGTAATGTTGGTCTTGATCCGATAGAGTCCGGTGCGTGCAGTTACGTAGAGCGTTTTGCCATCTGGATCGCCCCACGCGCAGTTGGCCGGGACCTCGGGAAATGTGACAACGCCGAGCAATTTTGCCTGAGGGGAAATGATCAGAATGCCGCCGGGGCCCGTGGCCCAGACATTCCCGGCGCTGTCCACCTTCATGCCGTCGGGCACACCCGGCCCGGTCTCATTGTCCGCGTCATAGAAGATGCGTCCATTCGCCATCGTGCCATCCGGCTTCACGTCATAGACGCTCCAGGTCTTGCCGGCCGAATTGGCGACGTAAAACTGCTTCTCGTCGGGCGAAAAAGCCAAGCCATTGGGCAGCGCAAGATCCTTAACCACTGGCTCAACCTTCCCGGCTTTATTGATGCGAAAGACACCGTTGAAATCCAGTTCTCGCGCTGGATTCTTGGCCGCTTCCTGCAACCCTTGTCCAGGGTTCAGTAAACCGAACGGAGGATCGGTGAAATAGATATCGCCGTTCTTTTTGACCACCACGTCATTCGGGCTGTTCAGACGCTTGCCTTCGTAGCGATCGGCGAGAACTGTCAACTTCCCGTCATGGCTGATGCGCGATATTCGCCGGTTGCCGTGCTCGGCGGCGATGATGTTGCCCTGTTTATCGAGCGTCAGGCCGTTGGTTCCCACCTGCTTGCCAGCCGGATATTCACCGGCGAAGATATGGTTGCGGAAAACTGTCGCGCCGCCCGTGGGCGACCACTGCATGATGACGTTCCCGGGAATGTCGCTGAAGAATAGATTGCCGCCTTTGCGATACCAAACCGGTCCCTCGATAAACTGAAATCCTCCGGCCACTTTCTCGACTTTCGCGCTGGGCGAAAGAAGTTTGTCGAGTGCGGGATCGATACGGCGGATGGCCGTTTGGGCGGCGGGCTGAGCGAAAAGTACAGAGGCCGACAAGGCCAATGTAGCGAGTGCGTGCGATTTCATGCAGCCAATTTTACATGCACGCGCCAAGCCCCGCCTTCGAGCGACGGCGCAAATGCCTCCGGGTGTAGGATCTCGGCCAGGATCTGGAGCGATTCCACCAAACGCGGGCCGGGACGGTTGAAGTATTGATTGCCGTCGGCCAAGTAAATCTGGCCCGTTTCAACGGCGCGCAGCTTCTGCCATTCGGGCCGATCGGTGAGCCAATACATCTCCGCGCAGGTGCGGTTGAGATCGAAACCGCAGGGCATGGTGATGATTACATCCGGGTCGGATTCCACGAGTTGCCGCCACGTCATCCACGGTGAATGCGCGCCCGCCTGCCCAAACAGATTTACCGCGCCCGCCATCTCAACCAATTCCGGCACCCAGTTGCCTGCGGCCATCAAAGGTTCATGCCATTCGATGCAGGCGACGCGTGGACGGCGGTGCGATGCCGCAGCGCGCTCCGAGATCCGTCGCATCTTACTCTGGAGATCCGCGACAACTCGTTCGCCACGTTCCGCGACGCCGCACGAATCCGCGACGCGCCGGATATCGCTCCAAACATCGGCCAGCGCATTTGGCTCTAGTGCCACCAGCTTGGGCCGGCTGGTCACCCAACCGGTGAGCGCTCGCTCTACGTCCTCTAAGCTGACGGCGCAGACGCGGCACTGCGTTTGCGTGAGGACATGGGTGGGCTGCAAGGCATCCAAGAGCTCGCGCGAGACCTCGTAGACCGACAATGCATCGGCAATTTGCTGCTTGACCCGCTGGTCGATTTCCGCGCTGGAGCCCTCGGTAGGGAACGCTGGCGAGGTGCAAACCGGCAGTTTCAGAATTTCGGCCGGGAAATCGCACTCGTGCGAGCGGCCCACTTGATGTTCGCTCAGTCCCAGGGAAGAAACGATCTCGCTCGCGCTGGCAATCAGCGATACGATCCGAAGCATCCTTCCACTTTAAGCCCTGCCGAAAGGGATGCTACAGTCGTACTCGTTATGCGTTTCTTAGTTCTGATAGCGATTTTAGCGTTGAAGGGTTATAGCGCGGATTTTACTACGTATATTGGAGACGCGAACCAATACCAAGTCGCCGCGATTGCCACGGACTCGGCGGGGAACTCCTATGTGACAGGAAGTCGAACCATTGAATCGGCGCCAGCTTCATCGTCCGACGATGTGTTCGTTACGAAGCTGGATGCTTCAGGCGACATTGTTTTCACCAGCACCTTCGGGGGCAAGGGCAGCGACGTAGCGGACGCTATCGCGGCGGACTCGGCCGGCAACATCTGGGTCGGAGGCAACACCACGTCCGAGAATTTCCCGCTGCGCGATGCTTTGCAAACCGGGATTGGCTCCGGCGGCGCTGGGTTCCTGGTAAAGCTGGCGCCGGATGGGACCGTGATTTATTCCTCGTATTTCGGTGGCCTGATGGGCGCTACCAGTGTGAATGGCTTGGCAACCGATCCTGGTGGAAACGTATACCTGACGGGCGGCACCTCTTCCAGCGATTTTCCGACCACTCCAGGCCTCCCTGCCGGGATGGTGCACGACGAGTTGGGGATCGTATCTGGCGCGTTCATCACCAAGCTGGATCCCACTGGACTCAAAATCGTCTACTCGGCCTTGATCGCGGGTACAGCCATCGATTGCTCCGGCGGGAGCACTTGCGACTTTACTGCGCGCACCACCTCGGGAGTGGGCATTGCGCTGGATGAGGCAGGCGATGCTTTGATTGCAGGCAACACCAACACCACGGATCTTCCGGTGACCCCGGGGGGTGTCGCCGGATACGAAGCTTTCGTCGCGAAGATCAACGCTGCCGGAAACAAGCTGACCTATCTGACCTATCTCGGTCCGGGTGCGGGAATTGGATATTTAGGCCAGCCGCCGCAAACAATCAACGCCACTGCTATCGCCGCCGACTCTGCAGGCGATGCGTACGTGACAGGCTATACGAACGATTCGGAATTTCCCGCTACAGCAGGCGCGTATCAGACCAAGCTCGACGCCGACGCCAGCACGCAGACATCTGTACCGCCCGACGCGTTTGCAATCAAGCTGAACACCGCGGGTGCGACGATCTGGGCCACCTATCTGGGAGGTCCAGGGACCGATCTGGCGAATTCGATTAGCTTGGATAGTTCCGGCGATGTCTGGCTCACCGGCAACAATGCCGCGGGTTTTCCGGGCACGTCCCGATGGGTAAACGGGTCGGCCGGAAACTTCCTGTCTCAATTCAGCGCCGATGGCTCCGCGCTTTTGTATTCCGAGGAGTTCCCTGCGGGTGCGGTGGGGCAAGGCGTCAGCGTGGATTCGAATGGAGTGATCCATGTTGCCGGTGAGACCGGCCTGATTTCCACCATGACTCCGGCACAGCCGTCCGCCGCTCGCACACTGGGAATTGTAAACGCAGCTTCTGGTCAGCTTTCGGGGCGGCTATCGCAAGGCGAGGTAATTTCAATATTTGGCTTCGGGCTGGGGCCAACCACTCCGGTGTCAGCCAAGCCAGGCAGCAACGGCTTTTTCCCAACGTCGCTAGGTGGCATCCAGGTTTTGGTAAACGGCGCTGCTGTTCCGCTGCTGTATGTGTCGGCTTCGCAGATCAATGCGGAGATTCCAACGCCCCTCAGCGTCCCGGACGCAGTGGTACAGATTATCAACAACTCGGCAATGCTTCCCGATTTCCGCGTTTCGGTGGATGCCTCCATCTTCGGTCTGTTCCTGAACCCCGACGGGTCCGTCGCCGCCATCAATCAGGACGGAACCGTCAACGCATCAACGAATCCAGCCAAACCGGGAACTATCGTCACGATCTGGGCCACCGGATTCGGCAACTTGGCCGGTCCCATTGATGGCGCTGTTGCAACCGTTGCGAATAATTGGTGCGGCGACTGCCAGGTCTCTTTAAATGGCGAGAGCGCAACCATGGAGTACGCCGGTGCGGCGCCCGGCCAGATCGATGGGATCATGCAGATCAACTTCTTGGTGCCGACGCAACTAGCCGACAATGAGGTGTTTCTGCAGTTCAGTCTCGGCGGCGGCGGGTTTATTTGGGTGTCCCAATGAGAAGAGGAACGTGACGACAAGAACTTGGCGCCTGATCGGATCTTGTCACTTCAATTGCGGCGGTGACCGGCTGATTCTGGAACGTGAAAAACTCAAGGAGCCGGTCGGGAGGGAGTTCAGTAGGGGTTCTAAAGAAGTTTCTTGGTTTGGAGAGTACGAAGGGGAGTGTACTGAGGAACGACCTCTGCTCCTTGAGCTTGAATTGTTTTCACACCCGAAGAGACTGCACGCGTCTCGCCAAAACCAGAAAGTACTTATTTCCTGGGCCTGGGCAATCGCAGGGCTAGAAAAAATTACCCGGTTGGAACACAGGCAGTGCAAATACGGTACGTTTCCTCAGAATTAACCAGTCTGGAACTGAAGGCCTGGGCCTCAACGTTACTTAAAGACGGTAACCCAAGCAAGACTCACTGCGCCGGATCCGGGAGAGAAGACGACCGTTGGACTCTACCTGTCTGCGCTTCGTCAATCGAGACATGATTCGCTTCGAGCGTTGTGCCGAGCGTCTGGTCTAATGCCACCCGCGCATTGCTGAAATCGACCAGAGCCGCAAGTTCGGCCGACTGTGCCGCTACTAGGTCCCGTTCCTGCTGAACCACATTGAACGGCGTGGATGCTCCACCCGCTAACTTCTTTTGTTCGGCATCCAGCAACTGCTGCTGCAAAATTCGCGTTTGGACCGCCGCGCGGTAGCGTCCACGGGCCTGCCGCATGGCCACCAGATAGTTGGAAACGTCCACCGCTACTTGATTGAGATCTTTGCTCAACTGGATTTGCGACTGGCGAAGCTGCAACTGGTCGATGGCATAGTCGGCCTGGGCTTGATCGTTTCGCAGCGGCATCTGGAAATAGGCGGCGCCACGGTTGGTGGGAAAGTCGCGACGGAGCACTTGCCCCACGGCAGTGCCGATTCCTCCGTCGAAGTAGGAATTTGCGGTCTGCACGCCGAATTTCGTTACAACTGTTCGCGGCGTACCTGCCAAACCCGCGGCACTCTCGGTGCCGATCGCCACCAAGAGCGGCAGGATTCCGTTCCGCGTACCCAGCGAAGAGATCTCACTGCTCGTAATGCCAAGCCGTTCAGCCGCCAGATCGCTGCGGTTGGCAATGGCGGTTTGCAACAAGTCCTTGAGGGGCGGGAGCTCGTCCGTCGCTGGGATGGCTATACGATCCAGCGGGACAATTTGTACAGAAGCCAGGAGCGGGTCCCATAAGCCTCGGCGGCTCAACAGATTTTTTAACTGTAGTTCTTGTTGTCGCAGATTTGTTTGGGAATTCACTAAGTCATACTGGGCGCTCGCAAGCTGGGACTCGGCGGTTGTGACATCCAACCGAGCCAATGTTCCGGCGCGTTCCTGTAGGCCGCTGTTCTCGTAAAATTTCTGCGCCACTTCCACCGCGTTCGACTTCGCTTTGATATCCTCGTACCCTGCCGCCAACGCATAGTAAAGGTTGAGCACTTGATTGACAGTGTTGCTCACCTGAGTCTTGAAGTTGAGCGCGGAAGCCTGAACATTTAATTGGCTTATTCGAATTGTCCGGGCGTTTACTGCCACGCCGAAGCCTCGCAGTAGATTCTCCTGAAACGTCAAAGTGAGACTGGGCGCCGACGATGGATTCAGAACGTCGGTGGGCGCGTTTTCATTCAGATAGCTGTCCTTGTAGCTAACCGTAACGTTGCCGCCGATTAGAAACCCCTGCTGATAGGAAAACGATGAATTCCGGGTGTTGGAAATCAGCACCGGCAGAACGCTTTGAACCGTATCGGATTGAGGCGCAGTCTGATGGCTGAACACTGTGGATTCCTGGATAACAGGGTCCAGTGTCTGGGCGATCGGGCCAATTTGAGCTATCGTCGCATTCGTAGAGGAAGGGCCGGACCCTCCATTGGTTCCCGTGCTGACGCCCGCGGCCGCTTGGCTTCCAGCCACCCCCTGACCATTGGCCACGTTACCGGCCTGGGCGGCTCCGCTGGGCACTCCGGGTAACGCTCCCCCTGCCCGCGACCGTTCCAGTTGCCATTCGGACAGGATCGGATTGTAGCGCGCCACCTCGATGTCGATGTTGTTCTCAAGCGCCAGAGCGATGGCGTCCTGTACCGTCAAATACAACATGCCGGCTCGAACCAAACTGCCTAAACGCCCGGAGTTTTCCACGCGGACGGGCGGAACCTGAGGGGGCAGGTATGGCCGCACGGCGATGAATGCCGAGGGGCGAACAGGCTCCACAGTGGGCTCTTGAGCGCAGAGTAAAGCGACTGTGCACAGACTGCACAAGCCGTTGCGGAGTGCCTTTTGAGCCGTCATGGATGCACGTCCGTCGGCAGGGTGGCCGGCAGCTGCGAAGGCCTGGAAATAGTCCCAGCCAAAGCTTCGTCGAACGTGATGTTGTTGGCTTCCAGGGTCCGGCCCAAGGCTTGGTCGAGTCCAATTCGGGCGTGGCTGTAGTTAGCCAATGCTTGCACCTCGGAGCTTTCCGCGCTCGCGACGTTCTGCTGATCGAGCACGATCTGGTAAGCCGTGGATGCTCCGAGGGCCAGGCGCTTTTGGTCGGCGTCGAGAGTCTGCTGCTGCAGCGTGCTGGCTTTGATGGCTGCGGCGTACCGCGCGCGCGCTTGTTGCAGTCCAATTACCGCGTTCTGCACATCGACGCGAACCTGGTTGATGTTCTGCTGCAGGCCGAGCTCGTTCTGCCGCAGCTCCAGTTCGCTGGTGACGTAGTCGGATTGCGCCGCGCGGTTGCGCAGTGGAATGTTCAGCGCGATTCCGGCGGAATAGTTGGGAAAGTTCCGGCGGAACATCTCGCCCAGAAGATTGCCGTAGCCGCCCGCCAGATAAGGTACGCCTGGCGTTTGCTCGCCGACCGGAGTCAGCGTTCCCGTCAGCCCGTTGTTGGTCAGCTCGGCAAAAACCTGCAGGGTGGGCTTCAAGGCGTTCTTGATTCCCACCAGGTTCAACTTGTTGCTATCGATGTTCAACTTGCTCTGCGCAATTTCAGACCGGTTGGCGAGAGCTACGTCCAGTAATTGGTCCACGGACGGAGTTTCATCTTTATCCGGAATGGTTATGGTATCGAGCGGGATGATATGCGCGTCGAGCAGGGTGCTGTTGGCAATTCCGTTCCGGCTGATGGCATTCTTCAGGACCGTCTCTTGCTGCAGTAGATTGGTCTGCGATATCAGCAGATCTTGCTGGCTGACGTACACCTGAGCTTCGGCGCGCGTGACTTCGATGGGCGCCAGCGTTCCGGCTTCCGACTGTTTGCGGTTGTTGTCCAACAAGGATTCAGCGGCCGACAATTCGCGCTGCCGGGCGCGCACGTCCTGCCAGAACTCCACCAGATCCCAATACAGATTGAGAACCGAGGAGACCGTGGTGGCCACCTGCGATCTGAATTGCAGATTGGTGACCTTGATATTGTTTTTCTGCACCCGGATATTTCGCCCGTTCACCGCCGATCCGAATCCGTACAGCAAATTCTGAGTGACTTGCAGATCCAAATAACCGGAGGTGTAGGGGTCGATACTGAACAGCGCGCTGTTTACGTTGGTGTACTGGTTGTAGTAAGTGAACTGGGCGCTCATGCCGAAGTCCCAGGCCTGGTTGTAGATCGCTTGCAGGGTGCGGTTCTGCTGGATCAAGGCCGTGGTTCCGGTCAGGATGGTGTTGCTTTGCGGGCTGGTGGTATGGGCCGCGCTTCCGATGATCGTAAGCGTGGGATCGAAGGATGAAATCGGCGGCCCTAATTGCGTGACAATGCCTCCGCCGGAACTGACGCCCTGGCCAGCTGCGCCGACCGCACCAATCGTAGTGACGGTAACTCCGGTAAGGCTAACACTGGTGGGTCCGGGAGCCACGCCGACGCCGACGCTCCGCAGCGCGCCGCCGGCCCGCGCACGTCTCAACACCTCCTGAGCTAAGAGCGGCCCGTAGCGCTGGACCTCGATGTCCAAGCTATTTTCAATCGCCAGAGCTACTGCGTCTTGAGCCGACAGATAGAGGTTTCCCGCATGCATCAGAGACTCCATCCGGTTTGAATTAACCAGGCTGGCCGGCGGGACCGGTCGCGCTCGAAACGGCCGCGTCAACCGGAGTAACGACCCTTGTGCCGGGTCGATTCTGACTGCGTTTTCTCCAAACGCAGTAACTGTCAACAGCAGCAACATCCACCATCGAAAACGCCGTAATTGCATCCTGAGGATACCTCCAAATCTCTACTCGGAAATCGTCGCCGCCAAAAGGATCGCGACGCACCCCAAGCGGCAACCTGGCGCGCCGGGGGTCTTTAAGTTATTGATAATGAAAACAGAACCAAGGATTTCCGTTTTCACGATGTTAGCATGTTAAGAGTTGGCGAGTGCCAAGCAGTGGTAGTTACAGGTTGAGTTCAACTTGCGGCGAATCAAGATCCTGGTGTCCTATGACGGAACCGATTATCACGGCTGGCAGGTGCAGCCGGGATTGCCGACCGTCCAGGGCGCGCTGGAGCAGGCGATTTCGGAGATTGAGGGCCGCGCCGTGCAGGTGGCAGGTTCCGGGCGGACGGATGCAGGCGTTCATGCTGTCGCTCAGGTGGCGGCGTTTTCGATCGAGAATCCGATTCCGGTGGACAACCTTCGCCGGGCCGTAAACCGGCTGCTGCCGCGCGACATCCGGGTGCTCACGGTGGAGGACGCCGCACTCGATTTCCATCCTCGCTTTCAAGCTAAGCGAAAAACCTACGAATATCGAATCTTCCGCGGCGAAATCTGTTCGCCGTTTGAACGACGCTATGTTTGCCATCATCCGTATCCGCTCGCGACAGAGGAGATGATCGAGCTCGCGCCATTGCTCGAAGGCGAGCACGATTTTGCGGCGTTCGCTGCCTCGGACGATCGCGATGAGTTGGAGTTGTCGAAGGTGCGGACCATCTTTTGTTCGCGGCTCGCGCTCGAAGGCGAGCGGCTGGACCGCCTCACATACCGCGTGACGGGCAGCGGGTTTCTGAAGCACATGGTGCGGAACATCGTGGGTGTGCTGCTGGAAGTGGGGAAGGGAAACGTGGATCGCGCAGGATTCCTGGCCCGTCTGGAACCCGGGTGCCTGATTCCGGCTGGGCCGACCACGCCGGCGCGAGGACTGTTTCTAATCTCGGTCGAGTATTGACCGATCGCCAATACTGGCGAATGGCCCGGGAACTTTAACACCCGGTCGCCGCCCGCGTCACACAGGCGACTCAATAGTCCTCTACCATTGAGAGGCCGGGCTTGCTAGGCGAGCCCTTGTTCCGATCCCCTATTTTAGGAAGTTGATCACATGAGTTCAGCGGCCGCGTCAAAAAGAAACGGAGCCCGGCGCTGGATCTTCGTCACCGTAGCTGTGGTGGTGCTGGGAGCAGCCGGGGCAGCCGTTGTGCTCGCTTTGAACTGGCCCTTCACCCAAGCGGCGGTTACCAAGACGCTTGAGGATCGCTTTGCCAGGGAAGTGAAGATTCACAAATTCCGAAGTACGTATTTTCCGCCCGGGTTCGTAGCTCAGGGTATCGACTTCCTGCATCGTAAGCGTAAAGACTTGCCGCCGCTCATCACCGTTGAAACTCTAACGGTTCGCAGCGGTTACTCTGGCTTGATCCGAATCCACAAGCTCATCAACGATGTTCAGGTGGCGGGATTGCACATAAGAGTTCCGCCTAAGAGTGCCGACTCCTCGCGCCAAGTGTTTCCCCTCACCAACAGCGTGTCGGGCAAGACTCTCACAATTGGCGAAATCACCACCGATAACGCTGTAGTGGAATTCCTGTCTAATCAACCTGCCGAGGATCGCTTCACGCTCAGAATTGACCACCTGACGCTGGATCACGTAGGGGAGAGCGACCCGGTTACCTATCACGCCCGGTTCAACAATACCGAGCCGCCGGGTGAGATCCGATCCGACGGGCGGTTTGGTCCATGGAATGACGACGATCCAGGCAGCACGGAACTTTCGGGTTCGTACTCTTATGAGCATGTGAATCTCGGATTCTTCCAGGGTATCGCCGGGACTTTATCGTCCTATGGGAAATTCGGTGGCACGTTGGGCCATATCAATGCCGAGGGGAACGTCGACGTCCCTGATTTCCATGTCGCGGGTGGTAGCCACAAGGATCGGCTGAATTCGAATTTTCAGGCTGTGGTGGATGGAACTAACGGTGACACCTATCTCAGTCGCGTAGAATCGCACTTCGGCAGGACCACGATGATTTCGCAGGGCGACGTAAAGGGCCATCCGGGGCAGCATGGGAAAACCGTGATGCTGACAGTGGACGTCGCGCAAGGTCGCATTGAAGACCTTTTGCGGCTCGTAACCGGCTTGGCGCGGTCCGCGGAGACTGGCAACGTGCAGTTGCGGACGAAGGTGGAGTTGCCGCCCGGGTCGCAGGCATTTTTAACACGGCTGCGCCTGGATGGTGATTTCGGAATTGGTAGTGGCCACTTTACAGATCCGGGAATCCAAGAGCCTGTAAATCGTCTCGCCGAAAGCGCGCACGGTGAGAGCAAGCACCAAGAGCAAGAGGACACCTCGATTGCGCTTTCGAACCTGAAGGGTCACGTGTCGGCCAACCACGGGATTGCCTCGGTTTCGAGGATCTCGTTCAGCGAACCCGGATCTTTTGCGGAACTTGCGGGCACCTACAATCTCGTCGACAAGAAACTGGATCTCAGAGGCGTTCTCCATACCAGCGGAAAGCTGGCCGATACGAAGTCTGGCTTCACGTCCTTGGTATTGAAAGCCATCACTCCGTTCATGAAAAAGAAGTCCGTCACCGTGGTGCCGTTTTCAATTACAGGCACTTCCAATGATCCCTCCTTTGCCTTAGATCTGACGGCGAAACGCTAGGACAGCGCCGCGTTCCAATCGGCATCCTGTACAAAAACGATACAATCTGATTTGGCGTGAAGATTACTGTATCCAAGGAGAATTACCTCAAGGCCATTGCTGAGGCCGAAAGCGAAGGTGAGCCTGTAATTCCAGCCACGCTGGCCCGCTGGCTCAACGTTTCGGCGCCGGCCGTCACCATGGCGATCAAGCGCCTGAAGCGGGACGCGCTGATCCGCACGGGGCGTGACGGCACAGTGACACTCACTTTGGCTGGCCGGGATATCGCCAATCGGCTGCTCAACCGGCACCATTTGATCGAGCGCATGCTGACCGAGATCTTCGGCATGGAGTGGTACAAAGTCCATGACGAGGCTGAGCAATTGGAGCACGCGGTGTCGGCCGACTTCGAACGGCGATTGCTCGAAAAACTCGGCACCGGCGAGGCTTGCCCCCACGGGAATCGAGTGGAGGGCGACACACCGCAGGATCGTCGCGACCGGGGGCTGCGTCCGCTCGATGAAGCGCCGACCGAAGCGGATTCCATCGTGGTGAGCGTTTTCGAGCGCGACCGGCGATTGCTGGAATATCTGCACGGGCTCGGGATTCAGCCGGGCGCCGTGGTGCGCATGATGGCATCGAATTACGATGACACCCTGACGCTGCGGATTGCAGGCCAACCGGTGCAACTCGGTAAAGCCGCTGCCGCAAAGGTGTGGATTGAAGTAGCGCCGGTAGTTACCGCGCGAGAACCGGTGAAGGCAGGTTCTGGAAGTACGCGATAGTTTCCTTGAGTCCCTCTTCCAGACTGACCTTGGGCTCCCATCCGAGTATCTTTTTCGCCTTGCCGATGTTCGGTTGCCGCCGCTTGGGGTCGTCCTGCGGGAGCGGCTTGAAATCGAGTTGCGCGGTGGTTCCCGTGAGCCGGCGGATGCGCTCGGCGAACTCGAGAATCGTCAGCTCTTGCGGATTACCTAGATTCACTGGAAACCGCTCGTCGGAAAGCGTTAACCGATAGAGTCCGTCAACAAGATCGCGCACGTAACAGAAACTGCGCGTTTGCGAGCCGTCGCCGAACACCGTCATCGGTTCGCCGTGCAGAGCTTGATCGATAAACGTGGGCACCACGCGGCCGTCCTTCAATTGCATGCGCGGGCCGTATGTATTGAAGATGCGCGCGATGGTGGTGCGAACGCCGTGCACGCGATGGTAAGCCATGGTCAGGGCTTCGGCGTAGCGCTTGCTTTCGTCGTAGCAGGAACGCACGCCCACCGGATTTACGTTGCCCCAGTAGGTCTCCACCTGCGGGTGCTCCAACGGATCGCCATAGCACTCCGAGGTGGAAGTGATCATGAACCGCGCCTTGTGCTGTCGCGCGATCTCCAGCATATTGCGTGTTCCGGCAGAACCGACGTCCAGGGTCTCGATGGGGTGATCGAAGTAATCCTTGGGGCTGGCGAGCGATGCCAAATGGAGAACGCCATCCACGGGTCCTGATGGCTCAAAGGGCTGGCACACATCCCATTTCTTGAACTCAAACGCCGGATTGCTCTTCAGGTGCTCCAGATTGCGAGCATCTCCGGTCATGAAGTTGTCATAGCCAACCACCTGATGCCCTTCGGCAATCAAACGGTCACTGAGGTGCGAGCCGATGAAACCTGCGGCCCCGGACATTATGAATCGCAAACGACTCCCCCTAATTCATCTATCGTAGCCTAGGGCAGGCGTCTTTATAGGGTGCGATGAAATATCGGACGTGGCGTAACGTAGGCCTGCGCTACACTCGCAGTTGGTGCCCCACTTGACCTGGCCGGAGTCGGCCCTTTTCCTGGTTCTGCTAGCAGCTTCCATTTTTGGTTTTTGGTGGCGATTTCGTAAAGTCTGGCGTATCGTCTTTCACTCCAAGAAAGACGCCGATTTTCACATCCAGCCCGTCGCGCGTCGAGTGGCCGATTTCATTTGGGAAGTGATGCTGCAAGGAAAGGTAATTTCCCAGCGGCCTCTGCCAGGCATCGCTCACGCGTTGGTGTTTTGGGGATTTTGCGTTTTCGCGTTGGTCACCACCAACCACTTCGCCGAGGGCGTGGGGCTTGGCTTTCTTGACCGCGGCGGCGTCATCGGCTCTATTTATTTCGATATGGCCGCGGTCTTTGCGATCGCGGTGGCGATTGGGATCGCCGGTTTGGCCTTCCGTCGATTTGTGATCCGGCCGAAATGGCTGGGACCCCTATCGCCAGAATCCGGCATCATCGCGCTGCTGATCTTTCTGCTGATGATCACCTATCTTGCGACATTCGTCCCTGGCTGGGAATCGAGCCGTTTGCTGTGGTGGGCGCACACACTCACTCTCCTGGTCTTCCTGCCGTTGATCCCGCATACCAAGCATCTGCACCTGGTGCTGAGTCCGGTGACGGTCTTCTTGAAACGCGATACCTTTAGCAAGATTCCACCGCTCACGGGCGATGAGGATTTTGGACTCGACACCGGCAAGGACATCACGGAACTGATCTCACTGCAAGCTTTCACCTGCGTCGAGTGCGGCCGTTGCTCGGAGCATTGCCCGGCCACGAACACGGGGAAAATCCTAAACCCGAAGGAGATTGCGCTTGGCGTGCGTGGATATCTCAGCGAGTTCGGCCCGGCGAGCGAAGAGCCGCTGCTGGGAGTGCATTTGTCCCAGGAAGCAGTCTTCCAATGCACCACCTGCGGGTCCTGCGAGTTTCAATGCCCGGTGGGAGTCCAGCATTTGCCCATAATCATTGGGCTCAGGCGGGGCGCCGTCAATACCGGCAAGTGGGAGGACGATTACGGCACGAAGCTGTTTTTGAACTTGGAACGCAACGGCAATGCGCTCGGCTTCTCGTCGAGCGAACGCGATAAATTCATCCAGAAGCAGGAGCTGCCCATCTTCGACGGCACGCAGGAATATTGTCTATGGCTCGGCTGCATGGGCGCGTACGATCCGCAGGGCAGGGAAATCATCGCGTCTTTGGTGCAAGTTTTTCGAGGGTTAAACGTCACCTTCGGTGTTCTGCGCAAAGAAAAGTGTACGGGCGATCCGGCGCGGCGCTTGGGCAACGATCTTGCCTTCGGCCAACTGGCGGAAAGCAATCTGGAGACGCTACAGCAGAACAAGGTCAAGAAAATCGTTTCCATCTGCCCGCATTGCGTTCGAACCATCGGTACGGATTGGGCGGAATATGGACAAGCGCCCCCGATCGAACATCACAGCGAGTTCCTGGCGCGGCACTTGGACCAGCTGCCCGCGCGGACGGGCGAAGGCGAGAAAATCGTGTATCACGATCCGTGCTATCTGGGCCGTTACCGTGGCGTGTATGATGCGCCACGCAATGTTGTGAGTAAGTATGGAACGCTCACCGATCCGCCGCGGTCGCGCGAGCGTTCTTTCTGTTGCGGCGCGGGCGGCGGGCTGGCGTTTCTGGGAGAAGAAAAGGGCAAGCGGATCAGCGTGGAGCGCGCCGAAGAATTGGTGGCGACGGGCGCCAGCGTGGTGGCTGCGGCCTGCCCGTTCTGCAACACCATGTTTCGGGACGCGCTGGCGGGCGTGTCCGAGACCCCGCCCCGGCTTTTGGATATCGCACAAATCGCGGCGGCCTCACTCGCGCCCAGAGGGAACGAGTGATACAATCGAAAAGTTGGCGCGAGCGAACTTTACGAAGCGCCAGCATCCTGCGAATGATTCCCGAATCGGGCGCGTAGCTCAATTGGCAGAGCAAGTGACTCTTAATCACTAGGTTGTAGGTTCGATTCCTACCGCGCTCACCACCCGAATCAATAACTTGCGGATCACTGAATTGCGGTCGGCTGGCTTGCTACAGGGACTTTCACAGGGACTCCCTCCGAATTTGTGATGCTTGGGCGCAGTCTGACCCCCGCCATCGCGTCCCTCTTCGCAGTCATGCGAATGTGGCTGTACCGTTCCAGCATGGCCCGGCTCATGTGGTCCATCAGAGCAAGCATGGTGGATTCAGAAACCCCGTTCTCGGCCAAGTGCGTGGCGAAGGTGTGTCTGAGATCGTGCAGGCGGCACGAAACTTTGGTGTCCTTCCGTAGTTCATCCCAGCCCCATGTAACGTCCGTCGCGTGGCGCGTTGGGTCAGAAGGAACCGGCTTGCCCCATGGAAAGAGGTGGTGTCCTGGCAGCGGCTCACCAAACTCTCCGACGAACCAATCTCGATGCGCCGCGAGAACGGATGCCAGATCGTCGTTGATCGGGATCATGCGTCCGGTTCCATTTGAAGTTTTCGCGCGACCTACTCGCAGCGTCCTATCCATCAGATCGACTTGCATCCATGTTACGGAGAGGGCCTCGCCTGCACGCATTCCTGTGAGAAGCAACAACGGAATTAGCGTAACCAAGTGAGGCGTCCGGCGGTTCTTCAAACCTTCGAGAAGTGCCCATTGCTCATCCGCAGAAAGCGCCCGCCCAACGGCCTTTCGTTCTTCGAGCCGCTTCACACGCGGCCACAGTTCTCGCCACGTACGGCCAATCGCGCGCGACAGTTCGCCGATCTCCATGTTGATCGTGCGACCAGAAATCTTAGCGGCCCGCCGAAGGCGAATGTAGTCCCGAATGCGATCGTCGGTCAGATCAGAAAGCACAACGTTGCCGAGAGCTTTCTTCACCTGCTCCAGCCTCCCCGTCGAGAAGACGATGCTCTGCGGGCGATGGCTGAGCTTGTAGCCCGCCAAGTATGGCGTAATCACGTCTGAGACCGTTCGAATGCGCGCGGCCTTCTGTTGCGTGGGCAAGCCCGCCAAAGCATGACCGAGCAACCCGCCTCCCAGATTGGAATACTCATACTGCGACCCAATATCGCGCGGCAATTTGTACGACGCCAGAAATTCGTATAATTGCGCCACCGTGTAGTCGGCGTAAGGATTGGCCATGTCCTTCGGTTTGAAGTTCCCGGGCAGGCGCGGCAAACCAGAAGTGTGCGTTGCCAGATCTGCAACGTGATCTGGCGCCCGTTCCGCTGCCGGAACCTCCGTGCCGGCGGGAAGGAATTTGGCGACGGGATCGGTAAGCGCCACCTCGCCCCGCTTGACCATGTCGGACAGCAGCAGCGAAGTGAAAACCTTCGTCACCGAACCGATTTCAAATACCGTGTCGCCGTTCAGCGTGCGCGGATGTCCTTCTCCAGCGCGCCGTAACTCACCACCTTGCGCCCGTTCGCGTCGATCATGCCCACCACGATCCCGACGCTTTGGTGGTAGTCGTCCACACGCTGCTTGAGGATTCCACGGATAACCTCGTCAGAGGGAAGCTGCGCGCAACCCATAGACGCGAACAACAGCAAACAAAGTCCGGAATTTCTGATCACGATCTGCTCTCCTTCTCGATTTCGTTCAGCTCATCGATCTCCCATTGAAGATCCCGCTTCCTTCGTTTCCTCACCACCGCAACCCCTATCGCCCATATCGGAAGCAGCGTAAAAATCGGGATTGCGTTTCGCACTATCCGCGCCTGCTTTTGAGAGTCCGGCTACCGTTGGTCACGCCCACCACGTTTTCCGCGTTGCCCCCGGCGGCGCACAGGCATGCCGTGAGCGAGGTAAGCGAACGACCGGTGGGTGTGTGGTCACCGTTTGGACAGCAATTCGATCGCTTTCAAAATCTTCCTGGTGGAGCTGGCCACGGTCATCCACGTCCTGAGCGCGAGGACCACCTCTGCCAGAAAAAGGAATCCGACCTCGGACATTAAGAGCACTTTGACATCGAGTTTTAGGCTAAGGTATGCCAGCGCTTCCAGCCCAATTACAACGACGACGACCAGAATGACAGCCGTTCGCTTCATTCGTTTGTTGTTGCGATCAACCTCATCAAGGGGCTTTCGCAGAATGCTTTCAAGATCTTCGGTCATTGAACTTTCCTTTCTCAGGTAACTGTTTGCGGAGCGCGGCCAGGCCGCCGGCGAGGCGCGACTTGACCGTACCTAACGGAATCTCAAGAACTGCCGCTACCTCCGGAAGCGACAACTCCTGCTGGAAATGCAGCGCGAGAACCGCTCGGGTGGCCGCCGTCAGCGTATCCGCATCGAGCAGGCTCTCCAGTATCTCGGTCGAGGCGCAACAGCCGATATCGCTAGTTCTTCGAGCGGGACCGGCTCATCTTGTACCCGATCCGGACGACGCTTTTGTTTTTTTAAATGCCGGAAAGCCTCGCGGCTGGCTATGCGATATATCCAGGGCCGAAACAGTTCCGGCGTGTGCAAGGACGCCAGCTTTGTGCAAATCAGAATCAGGACATCCTGGAGCACATCATCGGCGTCATCCTCTCCGACCAGACTGCTCAAGTAGCGATGGAGCCGTGGTTGTACGTCGCGCAGCAGGGATTCGAGAGCTTCGCGGTCATCGCACTGTGCTCTAAGGACCCACTGCGCTTCCTGTATTGCGGTCGCCACCCACCCCCTTTCATCATTTAAAGAGGCTCGATATCGTGACGGGTTCGGATCTGCGAAAAAAAATGCGGCCGCGTTTACGCCACTCGCGGGCGGGACACGCGGGCGTGCGGCCGGGTCGCAAAACATTTTCGCCGACTTCCGTCCCTGGCCGAAAACGTTCCGGGATTTCGTGTTGAGGAAAGCCTGTTTTACAGGCATTTCATCGGGCTCGATCAGTATGGCCGCGCCCTATCCTTTCCCGGCCAGGCAGGGTTCATCATACTCCAACCCGCGCCAGCATTTCCCCGTAATTCCACGGCATCCACGCCGCCGGGTTGGATGCCAGCTCCGTGGGATGCTTCTGCAACTCAGCGAGGTAGTCGAACGGATTGGCGCCCGATAGCTCGCAGGTGTGGATCGGACTCATGAACAGATCGCCGACCGCGGCTCCGTTCAGCGTTTTGTAGAAGAGCGCGTTCTTGCGATGCAGCACCGCACGTTTCAGGGCACGTTCACAAACATTGTTGTCCAGCGGTGCGCCGGCTTCCCGCAGAAACGCGGTCAGCCCTTTCCAATGCCGCAACAAATAAGTGATGGCTTTGCCCAGACCGGAGTTTGGTTCCACTTGCTTCAGTGCAAACTGCGCTGCCAGCCACTGCTGCAGTTGCCGCATCACGGGGTTCCGAGATGTGGCGCAAAGACGCGAAACAGGACGCCGTGCCGATGCCCGGCAATGGCGAATGGGCGCTGTCGGCTTCACGGCGGCCTCAGTACCGGACCCAAGACAGCGGAAGGAATCGAGCGAATCCGGCGGGCTGTCACCAAGCATGGACGTTACGCCAAGGTTGCGAAAACTGAACAGCAGCGAGTTCGCGAATTGCTCCGGCAGGCGCGAACATTATTGAGCGAATTGAAACGGAAACCAGAAATTCTCGAACCTGACATCTAAGCGGCCCGGACTCCTTTATTAGGTCTCCAGCTCGTAGCTCCTGATGCTACTCTTTAGCACGAGACAACGCGAATGGTAGGCAATACAGGCTGGCTGGACGAAATAAAAGATGAAGCCGACAAGCTTTTCAAAATGAAAGAAGGAGCTCAGGCTGATCTGAAGGCCCTGCACGACTATCTAAATGAACAGCCGACCAGCACCCCATGGTTTTTCAACACAATCACAGTGCTCCTTCGCGCGTTGCGACGGGAATATCATTATCTAAACATCGGATATACGAAGGATGGCCGTTTACTGGCGTGGGCTTGCCGGAATCTCCTGGAGATCCATCTGTTCACTGAGTATTCTTTGCGGTCTGAGGCCCACGCAAGAGCCTTCACTGATGACCAGATCGTGGACGCCCTCGATATTTTCAGCGCGTTCAAGACGTGGATCATGTCCGGGGACCCGAATGGAACCACGCCGATTCTTGACACAACTCTTGTAGAGATGAAGCAGGCCAAAGCCCAACTTGGCGTCACCCGTACCAGATATCTCAGAACCGAGGACATTGCCAGCGAGTTAAAGCGACACGATGAATACAAACATTTCAACAAGGTCACGTCCAAGCTGATCCATCCCACGGCATACTCTCTGCTGTCCGTTCAGATAGATTCCGAACAGCTCATGCTAAAGCCATACCTGTACAGGACCGGTACGTGGTATTTCACTTCGGCGTTCAAGTTAATCAAAAACCACGTTGAGAAATTTGGAACGGCGCCACCTCCGTCGTCCTAGCCGAGATCATCAGGAATCCGAGGCTAGTGGCGGTGCGCTGCGAGATGTCGAACAGGAGCCTGTGAGCGACCTCGCGCCGCTGGTTGGGCTCTTTCGCTTATTGCGACATGCAATTAAGATTCGTTCGGGACATCCGACAATCAAGGGAACTGCATTTTTTCTTTCTCCGATCAACTCCTTCGCGCCGCCCGACTGCACTCGCCGTTTACTTACTTGAACCTCTCATCGATCTTTGAAAGAAGTAAACTGGCCAAGTACAGGAAGTGAATCGCGCGTTCGGGCGCTTCTGACCTACAACCAATCAGACGCCTATTTGATTTCCGGTACTGCGCCGATCTTCACGAATAATGCTGATTGCGAGCTTCGTTTCAGAATGAAAGCGCTGATGTATTTTCAAGCGGACAGTTGGACAAGCAGGAAGACAAAGCTGCAACTCTGACTGGCTGCTACTCTGCTACGATTCTTGGGAAGGATGCTGAGTCTTCCTAAGCAACTGGACCTGGAAGGGTCACCAAAGTACCATCTTGCGGCGGTACATCTGCTCCATATACAACCCACAGTTTTAGAACTTTAATTGGGGCATGACGCGATGCAACTCCTGCAACGGATTAGTAACCAGAACCGATTCGGAGTGCTTTACTTGTGGCGCGCCCGTCCCTGGGGTGGCCAAACCGGTCTGGTACCAGAAGCGGAAAGCCAAAGCAGCAGCGCCGGTGACGCCCATTAGTAACCTGCTATTCATGGCCTCGCTGGTACTGACGGGAGTCTCGTTCCTATCGAATCAAAAAATGCCGCTGCCGGTCAGTGCCACGTTATCCGGTGTTTTGCTGGTGGCCAGGATTGTGACGGACCGCAGGGCTGACCTGCTCTCGATAATTTAGACCAGTTAAACTTGAGGATCTTCAGATCGGCGCGGCAGGAAGAAGCGACGAAAGGAGATTCGAGATGAAGAAGGGTCGATTCACGGAAGAGCAGATCAT
>Ga0187872_10000036_pt1 | contig 145829 bp, 129 predicted proteins | sample June2016WEW_16_4_FD_132973 | JGI IMG/M metagenome (GOLD analysis project Ga0187872, IMG submission 132973) | Peatland microbial communities from SPRUCE experiment site at the Marcell Experimental Forest, Minnesota, USA - June2016WEW_16_40 | ecosystem: Environmental > Terrestrial > Soil >... | reverse complement strand
CGCCGGGCACTTGCCGTCCGCAGTAATCGGACCGATCCAGTACAGAGCCGAAGAAGGTATTTCGTTGGGATGGTGGATAAAGCTGAAAATCCAGCCACCGCTTCCAATCGTGCCGCCGGTGTCATTCAGGTTGTCCTGTCCTTGGCTGGGATCGCAATTGGACGCAAAGAACAGCGTGCCTTCCAGTACAGCCGGAGTAGGAGTGACTATCGAAAAGGCGATAGATTGCAAGTTCCCTTGTTCTCCGTCGCCAAAGACGCTCGCATTCTCCCAACACGCTGCATGCCAGGCTACGGAAATTCCCTCGGTGGAGTTGACGGTGATCGAGGCCGTCACGTTGGAGTAATTTGCTGCGCTGGCTGTGATGATGGCCGATCCGGGCGATACGCCGGTCACAGGCACCAGCGCGCTGGTGGAGCCTGCCGCAATAGTCACTGTCGCCGGTACCGAGGCGACGCCCGGAGTGCCGGAGCTGAGTTTCACCACCACGCCGCTCGCAGGCGCGGCAGCCGCAAGCACCAGCGTGAGATTCTGCGTCGATGTTCCGTTGACTATCAGGCTCCCCGGCGAGAAGCTCATCGCCGTAGGCTGCACCGATCCGGCGGACGCAGTGACCATCACCGTGGCGGGATTGCTGTTGGTGAAGCCGTTGTTCACGATCAGTTGCGCGACGTAAACGCCGGCGACGTCGGCCACCAAAGTGGGTTCGGCAGTTGTGGGATTGGAGATGGTGGCGCTGCTGCCCGCCGGACGCGTGGTAAGCGACCATGCGTAGGTCAGCGGATCGCTGCAAACATCTCCCGAGCCACTCCCATCCAGCGTCACCGTCTGTCCCACCGTTACGTTCTGATTCGTGCCCGGGTTGGCAGTGGGCTGCGTACATGTGGTGCTGATGGTCACCGTCGACGGTGCGCTGCTCAGCACGCCGTCGTTCACAATGAGCTGCGCGACGTATGTACCGTCGCGATCGGCCGTAAACGCAGGATCGGCGATAACCGGGCTCGATAAACTTGCCGTGCTGCCGGAAGGTTTGTTGATCAAGGACCACTGATAGGTCAGAGCGCGGTTTTGGGGATCGGTCCCGCTGCCGCTCAGCGTAACTACAGTGCCCACGACGACAGTGCGGTTCACTCCGGCGTTAGCTACCGGCGCAAGCAGCGACTCGGTTGTTATGGTGACGGTGGCAGGCTCACTGCTGAGGGCCCCGTCGTTGACGATCAACTGCGCTACGTAGGTTCCGGCGCGATCTACGGTAAATGTGGGGTTCACGGCAGTAGTCGTGTTCAACGCCGCGGTGCTTCCCGCCGGCATAGTCACCAGCTGCCAGGAATACGTTAGCGGCAAACCATTCGGGTCCGTGGATCCCGCTCCGCTGAGCTGCACGTTCGCACCGACGTTCACAACTTGATGAGCGCCGGCATTAGCAACGGGCGCCCCCAGCTGCGTTGTAATGGTGACTGTCGCCGGAGCGCTCGGCAGGCCGTCATTGACAATCAACTGCATCTCGTACACACCCGGCTTGTCAGCTACAAAGGTGGGTGAAACTGTATTGCTTCCAGACAACGTGGCAGTGCTTCCGATCGGCAGCGTCAGTGGAATCCAAGCGTAGCTGAGCGGCTGGCCGTCCGTGCTGGTTGAGCCGCTTCCGTTGAGAACCACAGTAGAGCCTACCTTTACCGTCTGATTGGGACCTGCATTTGCCACTGGCGCGGTCTCGATGGTGCTCATCGTCACGCTCGCGCTGCTGCTGGACACTCCGTTGCTGACGGTCAGTCGGATTGTATATTGGCCCGCAACGTCGGCGGTGAAAAACGCGAAAGCGGTGGACGAGTTTCCTAGAGTGGCGGTGCTTCCCGATGGCCGCGAAGTAAATGCCCAGCTATAGGTCAAGGTGCCAACACCGCTGGGATTCGTCGAGCCGCTGCCGTTCAAAATCACCACGTGTCCCACCGCTACGGTGTCGTTCAATCCGGCATTTGCCACCGGTCCGTCCGCTGTATGGAATGTCCATTGCAAGTAAGAGGGATCAAAGGCAACTTTGTGATTCATCGAAAAGGAGACCGTGTTGGTGCTCGTGGCCTGGCCATTGGCGGGCACGGTAGGGAAGTTCAGCGTTCCTGCGCCGGCCACAACGTGAATAGTGGCGGGGTCCAGGCTCGTCACTTTCGCCCGCACCCCGGTGAGCGCAGCCCCGGTATTCACAATGGTGGCCTGATAGGTGTCGACTAGATTCGATCCGGAAGGTACCTCACTCACCAACTGGTAATTTGTGATGGACAGGCTTTGCCCTTGTCCCAAAGCCGCGCAACAAGCCAGAAAGAGCGCCGTTGCAGCAGCCGGCCGCAAGTATCGCATGAAGTCTCCTGAGGTCAACAGTGCCTCTTGTTTCATTCATATCGATCTTGGGGTCAACCGCCTTATACGGAAATCAGGTTTACCGCTGTAGGTGAGGGAAAAAACTTAGTACGTACTGTAGTACGTTTGGCATATGTGGCTTGGATGGCTGTGGTTCCTGATAACATAATTTCCAGGTCAACAGCGCATTCCGGAAGGAGTTTTCATGGTCACGATCATCGTCAACGGAGCCCGGCGCGAGATCCAGTCGCCGGCCGATACGCCGCTTCTATATGTCCTGCGAAACGATCTTGAGCTATCCGGCCCGCAGTTCGGCTGCGGACTGGCGCAGTGCGGATCCTGCTCGGTCCTGCTGGATGGCAAGGAAGTCCGCTCGTGCGTCACGCCTCTCTCGGCCGTCTCCGGCAAAGAGGTCACAACGCTGGAAGGGTTGCCCGCACGATGGGCCCAGCAGAAGGGCCTGTCCAAGGCAGATGCAGAGAAGACGCTGCATCCCGTTCAACAAGCGTGGATCGAGGAGCAGACGCCTTTGTGCGGCTTCTGCCAGAACGGCATGATGATCAAGGCGACTGAGTTGCTGGAACGCGTCTCCACGCCGACCGTCGCGGAGATCAAGGACGCGTTCACTACCTCCGGACCCTCGGCGCATCTGTGCCGCTGCGGCAGCTACACAGCCATCATCGAAGCGGTACGACACGCCGGCAAGATCATGGCGGAGAGGAGCTAACGCGATGGCTATCCCTACCGAAAAACCAGTCAACGTTTTTGGCGCAACTCTGACGCGCCGTCAGCTCGTGAAAACGGGCGGTGCATTGTTGGTCGGCTTTGGAATTGCAGGCGCAGCCACCCCGAAGAAAACCGTCAAGACCACGACCTCCAAGAACACGCTCGACCCTGCGCTCCCCAGCTCGTGGATTGAGATTCATCCGGACAACACCATCCTGATTCGCACCGGCAAGAGCGATTTCGGCCAGGGCACAACGTTTACGGCCTATCGGCAGATCGTGGCCGAAGAGCTGAACGCACCGTTCGAGGCCATCACGACCGTGGTGATGGGCGATACCGATCGCACCCCGGACGGCAGCGGCGCCTTCGATTTTCTCGGCCGCGGCACGCCCAACGTTCGCAAGGCGGCGGCTTACACCTATCAGGCCTTGCTGGAACTCGCCTCCCAGCGGCTGGGCGTTCCGAAGGACCAGGTTTCCGCCAAGGACGGCGTTGTTTCTGGCGGCGGAAAGAGCATGCCGTACGGTGAACTGGTGCGGGGCCAGCAGTTGAAGCTCACGATTCCCGTGATGGGCGACCTGACCAGTCCCATGGGATTAACCGTGACGGGCGAACCGCCCATGAAGCCGGTGAGCGAATACACGATCATCGGCAAATCCCATAAGAACAGCGTGATCACATCCAAAGTCAGCGCTCGCGAGCAATGGGCCACCGACGTACGGCTGCCCAACATGCTGCACGCGCGGATGGTGCATCCCAAGACGCTCGGTTCCACGCTCGTTTCGGTTGGTGAGCTGGACAAGAACCGTTTTCCGAACGCCCAGGTGGTCGTAAAAGGCAATCTCGTGGGAGTGGTTGCGCCCACCGAGTGGGAAGCGATTCGCGCCGCTGAACAGGTAGCCGGCGCCACGAAGTGGACCGATTGGAAAGGTTTGCCTGGCGATGCAAACCTGTTCCAGCACCTGCGGCAAGCCGACTGGAAAACCACGCGCGTCACCAAGAGCGACAAGAGTAGAGGTGAAATGCCGCCGGCCATGGCGGGAGCCGCCAAGAAGCTCTCGGCCACCTACGAGTTTTCGTTCATGAAGCACGCGCCTATCGGGCCAACCATGGCCACGGCCGACGTTCAGGCTGATGGCACGGTACACATCTACACGCATAACCAGAATCCTCAGGCGTTGCGCGGCGAGATCGCGCAGATGCTGGGGATCACGATCGATCGGATTGTGGTGCGGACGTTTGCCGGTCCGGGCCACTATGGGCGATCCAACGGTGGGAACGCAGGCGCGGAAGACGAAGCGGTTATTTTGTCTAAAGCGCTGGGCCGGCCCGTCCGCGTGCAGTGGATGCGGCCCGATGATTTCCAGTGGTCCACGCAATCGCCGGCGTCGTTGTCCGACGTCGAAATCGGGCTGGATGCGAACGGCAAGATGATGGCGTATCAGATTGACCACTACATGCCTGCCATGCAGGATGACCGGCCGGTGGGCGCGGTGCTGGCAGGTTTGCCGACCATGGCCGCTCCGAGCGAAAAGGGCGTATTCATCGGCTCGACAGTGAATGACATCTCCGACCCATGGATCTATGACGGCGTCTCCGTTCTGATGGAACGCGGTCATGGCACATTCCAAGTGGGTCAGAAAGAATCGCCGCTCGCCATCGGGCTCCGCGATCACAGCATGCGGACGCCGGGGCAATTCCAACAGAATTATCCGCGCGAACTGGCCGTCAGCGAAGCGGCAGCGCTGGCCGGTGCGGACGCCATCCAGTTCCGCATCGATCATGCGACCGAGGAGCGCGCCATTGGCGTCCTGAAGGCGGTTCGCGAAGCATCCGGATGGAAGACGCGCTCGTCGCCCGTTCGCAATGCTGCATCAACTGGCGACCAGCCCTTGCGCGGGCGAGGTGTCTCGGTGATGTTCCGCTCGGGAACCTATTGGGCCTGCGTCTGTGAGATCGCCGTTACCCCTGGCACCGGAATCATCAAAGTGGAGAAATCGACCATCGCGGTGGACCCTGGCATCGTCGTCAACCCGATGCAGTTGAAGCGGCAGGTGGAAGGCGGGGCCGTGATGGGTATCAGCCATGCACTGCTGGAAGAGGCAAAGTTCGATGAAGGCGCGATCACGGCGCACGACTGGCGGACTTATCCGATCCTGAAGATGGCGGATATTCCCGAGATCAAAGTGGTGCTGCTGCACCGGCCCGAGGTGGGCGCCTATGGGGGCGGATCGGAAGCAGCGAATGCCCTGGCTGCGCCCGCCATCGCGGCGGCACTTCATGACGCAACGGGAAAGATCGCGCGGCGTCTTCCGTTGAAGCCCGATTACGTGCAGGCGCTCCTCAAGGCCTAGGCTGCGAAGCGCAAGCGGGGTGGTCACAAATCGCGGCTTGCAGGGATCGCTGTCTCCGCTTCATCATCACCGAGTCGAGGCTGCACCACCGCTGCCGCTTGGTCCGCCCCACATTCGGCGATCACGTACGCGATGAGGTCCATGAGTTCCTCGACAGGGGTTTCACCAAACAACCGGGCAGGCCGAACCGCCCTCCGAACCGCACAAAGCTCGGAGTAGATCTCACCCAGTGTTCGCAGCAGATCCGCACGAAATTCGGAGAGGCGCAATTCATCCTGTCGCGTCACGGCGGGGCTCTGTCCTTTGATGTGCATCAGATGCTATCAGAAATGAGTTCGCAAATCCTCCCCCACTCGGATCCGGATCGGTCGAGCCGCCTTGCCGCGGGGGTAAGGGCGGCGGGGAACTTCACGTTTGGGTTAGCGCCCTCACTCCTGGCCCACGACTAGTACGAGCGGTACAGAAGCACGTTGTTTCTTCGAGAAAGCAGAAACGGCCTCTTGCTGGACGGACCTATCTAGCTTACTAATGACTAGATACCCGAATTCGTTCATTCCGATGGGCGATGGTTGAAAGTTTTTGAGCAAACTGGGCCACGCCGGTCTAGCCATCCGGCAATAACAGCCAAGGAGCATTCTTTGGCACACATGCTTCCGAGGAGAACATAATGTTTAGGACGCTAACGTTCGTGGCCGCGTTCGCAGGCTGTGCCACCATCCTGTCCGCGCAAGCGATTGATCCGGACACCTTCAAAGTGAGCTACTTTGCAAATGACTATTCGCCCTCCTATAGCGAGACGGTCCGCGTGACCAACGTTGGGACTTCTGGCGGGAACATATGCGCCGATTTTTACGTGTTCGACCCGAACCAGGAGCTATCAGAGTGCTGCAGTTGCTTGGTGACTCCGGACGGCCTGCTCTCGCTCAACGTGCATAATGCTCTGCTTTCCAACCCGCTGACTGGCGTAGACCTGGTCACCGGGGCCATCAAGATCGTCTCTGCCGCAACCACCGGAGGAGCTTGCCCGCTCCCGACAGCGCCGAAACCAACCTCAGGGGTTCGTGCATGGGCCACTCACATTCAGGGCGATGACGTTCTGACCGAGACGGATTTCTTGGACAGCGGCTTGAGTGCTGTAGAACTGGGCAGGCTGGCGGCCCAATGCTCAGCAGTTCAACTGGTCGGCAGCGGGAAGGGCGTTTGCGATTGCCGTAATCCCGGGTAGGCCGGTTTGCGCATGAGCGCAGGAAAGAATGTTATGGAGCTGGCGGAGGGGCTTGAACCCCCGACCCTCTGATTACAAATCAGATGCTCTACCAACTGAGCTACGCCAGCATTACGGCGGGTGGCAAACGTTTGGAGCGGGGTACGGGAATCGAACCCGTGTAAATCAGCTTGGAAGGCTGACGCCCAACCGCTAGGCCAACCCCGCGCATCGCACCGAATCAACAACCGCTAACGAGACCATTGTACTAACGCGTAGCCTACCGCGCACGCAGCTTATCGCCGCAGCCCCGAGCGATAGATGTCGTGCAACCGCAGCAGCCCCAGGCACACGCCCGTGGCTGGATCGAGCACCGGCAGCACAGAAATTTGCGATGGCCGGTCTTCCATCAACCGCAGCGCATCCTGCAAGCGCGCGTCCGGTGCAATGGTGGAGGGACGCGAAGTCATCACCGCCGACGCGCAAAGGCCGCGAATATCGTCATGTGCCTGCAGCGCGCGGCGCACGTCACCATCGGTCACCAGCCCGACCAGGCGCCCGGAGGCGTCCACCACACAGGCTGCGCCGTGCGGAAAATGCGTCATCGCGATCACTACCTGCTTGAGCGAGTCATCAGAATGGGCGATAGCAATCTCATCGCGGCCGTGCATCACGTCGCGAACCGTTAGCCGCAAGCTGCGGCCCAAATGTCCACCGGGATGAACCCGCCCGAAATCTTCCACGCCGAAGTTGCGCGCGCGCATCAACGCCACAGCCAAGGCATGGCCCAACGACAGAGCCACGGTGGCGCTGGCGGTGGGCGCCAGATTGTCAGGATCTGCCTCGCGCTCGACAGAAGCGTCCAAGACCACGTCCATTTCCGACGCCAGCGGCGCCAAGGGATTGCCCAGGATGCCGATGCGCTGCGACGGCAATTCGCGCAGAAAAGGAATGAGCTGCAACAACTCGAAGGTGTTGCCGCTTTTTGAAACCATCAAGGTAGGATCGCCCGGCGAGTACAGGCCCAGATCGCCATGCGCGGCTTCGGCGGCGTGCAGGAACACGGCCGGGGTTCCGGTGCCGCACAGCGTGGCGACGATTTTGCGCGCCACGTGACCCGACTTGCCGAGCCCAGTGACCACCAGCTTGCCGGACGCGCCATTATGATGACGCGCCAGAATGATTTCGATGGCACACGCGAGTTTTCCGTCCAGGCGTTGAGAAGCCCGCGCCACGGCGTCGGCCTCTATCCGCATGGCTTTTTGAGCAGCCTCAATCCAGAGCGAGGCCGGTGCGTTTACGTCCATAGGGTTGACGCAACCATCATCTCATTGCGCGGCGCCCGAGGAACCCGAGGCTGCTCCTCGGGACGCCGTCGCGGCACTCTCCTTCGCGCGGGCCCTTACGCCGAAAGCCAGAACGCCCTCGTTGCTGAGAATGGGTTCAACGGACAGGATAACGGGGCCTTTAGCTGGCGTGAGCGTAAACTTTCGAACTTCGATTTCCACGGGTGCGCGCTTTTGAAGCGCCTGCCGCAAACATCGCCGCATCGCCTCCCGGTCTTCAGGAGGCAGATATTCGAAGATGGGTCGATCGGCGGAGCGCACCACCGCCAGGACCGCATGGCTCACGAACAGGGGGTGGCCCTCTGGCGAAACCGCCAGCAATAAATCCGGCGGCTCGCGGAGCAAGTGGTGCAAGCTGGTCTCCAGGTTCTGACGGTTCTCCTGGCTGCTCAGGAGCGCATCGATATCGGTGAGAGCCAGAATGGCGCCTTCGATCTTCCCATCCGGTGTCTTGGAGGGCCGGATCTTCATGGCATAAGAACGCCCCGCCAGATCCCGCACGTTCTGCTCGCGCTGGTGCATGTTGACGATGGCGTCCAGGATTAATCCGGGAAGATCGGTCACCTGGATGTTGGGCTGGATGTCTCCGATCGGCCGGCCCACGTCGGTAGGGATGAGGTTCAAAACCTTTCGCGCGGCCGAAGTGAACCGCCGGATCCGCAGATCGCGATCGAGCATTACGAAAACCACGTCCACAGAGTCGATCAAATTGCTAAGATCGCTGTTCACCTTGGCCAGCTCGGAGTTGCGGTTTTGCAGCTCTTCATTGACGGTGATCAACTCTTCGTTGGTGGCCTGCAGCTCCTCTTTCGCGGTTTCCAGCTCTTCGTTGGTGCTCTGCAGCTCTTCGTTACTGGAAAGGATCTCTTCGTTGGCCGATTGCAGCTCCTCGTTGGTGGCTTCCTGTTCTTCGATGATGGAGCGTAGGTCGTCCTGGGTCCCGGCCAATTCTCCGCGCAGGGCCGTGAGCTCGCGCTCAGCGCTGGATGCCTTGTTCTTGCTTTTCGTTTGGCCTTTCATCGGCCGTGCTTCCACGTCTGTCTTGGCGGCCTCAAATAACACCAAATAGCAAGGATTCTTGACGCCGTTGGGAGCGGATTTATCGATGACGGGGGTTACTTCCAGAGTCAGCTCCGTGATGCCGGAATCGTTTCTTACCCGCACGCCGGTCTTACGAATTTCGCCGCCCGTCTTCTTGGCCTGATGCATGGCGGCGCGAAGATCGATGGCCAATCCTTCTCGCGCCATCTTCAGCAAATTGAGAGTCGCCTGGCCGGACGGCTGCTCCAAGAAAGGACCGGTGCGGCCGCGAAATTGAAGGACGTCGAAGGCAGCGTTGATCAGAACACCGGGTGGCGAGTACCGGGACAAAACAATACGGTCGGCTTCCCTGCCCAAATCTACGTCGGGCTGCGCGCTGAACCTTTGCCTCCCCACCTGCACCGGATCGCCGGTCAATTCGGCTGGACTAAATTCCAGGTGTGGGCGCGCCGAGGTGGGGAGCCGGGAATAGATCTTGTGTTTCTTGTCGAGTTGCCGGAACGCGTCCGACCCCGCTTCTACGCTCTCGGAGTTTCCCAGCAGAAGATAGCCGTCCGGGTTCAGAGCGTAGTGGAATGCGGCCAGCACCTTCTTTTGCAGAGGGACGCCCAGATAGATGAGAAGATTACAGCAACTAATCAGATCCACCCGGGAGAAAGGCGGATCCCTGGTGACATCCTGAACCGCGAAGATGCAAAGATCGCGAACCTGCTTGTTGATTTGATAACCGCCGTTCAACTCGGTGAAAAATTTCTGCAAGCGTTCGGGGGAAACATCCGCGGCAATATTCTCCGGGTAGTGGCCGTCGCGCGCCACCTGAATGGCTTGCTTGCTGATGTCGGAGGCAAAAATCTGAACGGGCAAAGCGATTCCGGACGATTGCAGGCACTCCATCAGCAGCATCGCGAGGGAGTACGCTTCCTCGCCCGTGGCGCAGCCAGGAACCCAGACGCGAATCGGTAAGTCACCGGCGTGATGCTTCAACAGATCCGGGATTACGTCGTTCTTGAGGTACTCGACAGTCTCCGGGACACGGAAGAACGACGTCACATTGATAAGCAGATCGCGATAGAGACCCTCCACTTCCGATGGATCGGTTTCCAGTCGCTTCAGGTAGGCGCCTACGGTATCCAATTTGTTAAGAACCATGCGTCGCAAGATGCGCCTGCGGAGCGTGGTGGGCTTGTACTGGGAAAAGTCAACACCGGTGGAGCGCTTGACCAAGCGAAAGATACCAGAGAACTGCGTTTCACGCCCTGGCTTTTCTGGTTCTTCCACCGGCTGCGCGTCCCTCAAGTAAGGATGCCCCGCGATGCGTGCCAGCTCCTTGGCGATTTGAGCCGGCGGAAGCACGAAGTCCGCCGCACCGAACTGAAGGCTGGCGCTGCGTGGCATGTCCGGGTATTTGGCGCTCTGTTGATCCTGCGCGAACGCTATTCCGCCTTCGGCTTTAATGGCCGCCAGACCCAGGGTCCCGTCGGTGCCGGTACCGGAAAGCACCACGCCAATGGCCTGGCTTTTCCGCTGTTCCGCCAGGGAGCGGAAAAAAGCGTCGATCACCATGCCGTGGCGATTTTCTTCGTGGATCGGCCGCGCCCGAAGCCCTCCGTCCTCCATCGCGAGCATGGCGTTGGGCGGGATCACATAGATGTGATTGGGCAGCAATGGCGTCTCACCACGCGCTTCCGCCACAGGCATTCGCGTTACTTTAGAGAGCAGCTCGCTCAACATGCTCTTGTAAGTTTTGCTGAGGTGCGATACCAGCACGAATGCCATGCCAGTGTCGCTCGGGAGCGCTTCCAGGAGTTCGCGGAACGCTTCCAGTCCTCCGGCCGAAGCGCCCACGCCAACGACAGGTACGGCGGCCTCCGGCAGGGGCGCAACCGGAACCGAAGGCGGCACCTTCTTTCGGGATGGAGTTTTCGTCGAGTTTTTCGCCCGCATCCCGGGTGGGATCTTCTGCGGCATCTGTACAAAGACTAAGTTTGCTTAGGCTACAGTATCAGAATTCCGGGCGTGTTCAAAGAATATTGCGAGGCTATTTATTGAATTGAAGCACTATCTTCAGCCGGCGACGCCACAAAGGCAGGATAGCCGCGGCGGGACAAGACCTGAGCGATGGCATGGGCAATCCTCTGGCGGCTTGGTGCGTTGCTGGCGCGCAGGGCCTGCCTCCGAGCGGCGCTGCGCTTCGAGGTTCGCTGGCTGTCCATGCGCAGTTTCCGCGACGCGAGCCTCCTCTCGCTGCTCTCGCAGATAGTGAGCGCAACGTCGGAGCGGATAGCCCGAGAGGCCCGCCCGACAATTGCTAACCGCTCAACCAGATCGGCCCGGCTAGGAGAAAATTGGTAGGCCCGGTGACTTCATGGTTGCTATCGAAGACCAATCTTAGAAAAGACCAGTATAAAGCACTTTCAGGAAGTCCCCGGGCAGGCTAGCGAAATGACAGACGCTAGGCGTGTGGCGGGCCTGCGGCAGCGGCGGACGCGCGGAAGTCGCTTCGGTTGCAACTGTGATTGGCTTCATGCCGGGTCAAAGCGAGACGGGCTTTCTCAGCCGCCTCCCAAGAGAGCCGGCACGAACGCCGCAGCAGATCTACTTCTGATTCAATTCCCAAACCGACGAGATCTGTCATCTTGCGCACAAAATCGGCGTAGGTGCGCGTTGTCTCCCGGTAATCGGCCACCAGACGAATACGTTCCTGGCACATCATAGGGCCTAATTTTACCACAGGAGGGGGCCTGATTCTACCACAGGAGGGGGCCTGAGTTTAGCACATGAGGAGGGAGCAAAATTTACCCTAAAGGAATCAGCTCAACCGTCGATAAACAAATCAAGTCGAAAATGTTACCGGGTCTCACAACCGTTTCGCTGCCGCAGATCTACTGCAGATCCTGCCACCTCTCCACCCGCTCGGACGTGGTGCGCTGTCTGCATTGCAACCGGCCCCTGAAGGCAGTGAGCGCATCTGCCACCGTGAGGTCTCCGGCTCCTAAGCGCACCGCTCGCAAGACCAAAACCCGCCGCGGTCACTGAATAATTTCATTCGTAGCGCAGCGCCACCACCGGGTCCAAACGCGCGGCCTTATTCGCCGGCCAAATCCCAAAGAACAGCCCGATCGCCACCGACACTACTACTCCCAGAGCCGCCGCCCATAGTGGAACCGCCGTGGGCAGCGCCGGGTAGATTAGCCGGCAAGCGAGGGAAACCGCCCACCCGAGCGTCATCCCGATCAGGCCGCCCAAACCGGTGAGCACCACGGCTTCAGTAAGGAACTGCAGAACAATGTCGGCGCGGCGCGCGCCAATCGCCTTGCGAATTCCGATTTCGCGCGTGCGCTCGGTCACCGAAACCAGCATGATGTTCATCACGCCGATGCCACCCACCAAAAGGCCGACGGAACTCATCACCACCATCACCAGCGCGACAATCGCGGTGACGCTGTGGAACTGTTCCACCAACTGATCGGAAGTGGAGATGGAGAAATCGTCGGGCTTGTTCGCTGGAACATGCCGCTGGATGCGCATCACGGCGGTGGCTTCGTCGACGGCAGCGGCTAGGCGGCCGGGCTTGGCATTCACGAACAACAAATTCTCCTTGGACGCCGGGAACAGCTTGTGCATGCTGAAGTAGGGCAGATAGATATTGGTGTCGTCCTGGCCGGGGAACGAATTGGCCGGGCGCTCGGTGACGCCGATGACCTCGAATTTATGGCCATTCACATCGATCCACTTGCCGACTGGGTCTTCGCCGTTGAACAAGGCTCTGGGGACATCGGCGCCGATCACGGCCACCGGCATGCGATGCTCGTTTTCGATACCGGTGAAGAAACGCCCTTCGTGCATCTCGACTTGGCCGCTTTGGGCATAGGACTCTTCGGTGCCCACCGGGTTCGCGTTGTACAGTTCATTACCCTTGTAACGCGCGATGTTGATCTGGGGCGTATTCCCGAAAGAGTTCGGGATCAAATAGGGGCTGACCGATTCCACCGACGGGCAGCGGCTCGCGATCGCCAAGCCGTCTTCATAGGTGATGGGCTTACGCCGCAACATTTCGGGCGTCCGGGTCTGCAGTCCCACTGGGAATTTGAAGAGGATGGCCGTATTGGTTCCGAAGCCGCGGATTACGTTGGTGACCGCGCCATCCAAACCGGCAATGATGGAGCCGACACCGATGATGGTACCGGTGCCGATGATCACGCCCAGAATGGTCAGGAACGAGCGCATCTTGTGTTCGCGCACCGTGGCGAGCGCCAATCCAATCGCGGAACCGAGTTCTACCCGAGTCATCTGGACACCCTCATCTTTCCACTCTCAGCGCTTCACCTTTCTACTCGCAATGCTTCGATGGGGTCTAGTTTGGAAGCGCGCTGCGCCGGATAAATCCCGAAGAACAAGCCCACCGCGGTGGAAAGACCCACGCCCATCAGCACCGCCGAAACGGGCACCGCCATGGGAACCGAAGTAAAGTTCCGCACCACGGTGGCAACCACCCAGGCGATCGCCACTCCGATGAGCCCGCCCATGCCCGCCAGCATGGAGGACTCGACCAGAAACTGATTGAGAATATCCTGGCGGCGCGCACCCACCGACTTGCGGATGCCGATCTCGTGCGTGCGTTCGCTCACCACCGCCAGCATGATGTTCATAATGACCACTCCGCCCACCACCATAAAGATCGACACGATGGCCACCGCGGTGGCGGCGATGGCATTGGTGAGCTGGTCCCAGGCGCTGACCAGGGCATCGGAGGACAGGATGGAGAAAGTGTCGTCCTGGCCGGGTTGCTCGTGCCGCCGGGCGCGAATCAACATGCGCATTTCGTCTTTGGATTGCTCCAGCACTTTCTGATCGACGGCGCGCGCGGCGTAGCGAATGCCGGTGCGCGATCCGTAAATCTGAAAGTAGGACTCGATGGGAATGTCGACGAATGCGTCTTGCGACTGGCCGAACACGCTCCCCTTGGCCTCCGCCACTCCAATCACCGTGAAGGGCCGGCCTTCGATTTTGATCTCGCGCCCGATGGGATCGGTATCGCCGAACAGATTGTTTTTCAGATCCGCACCGATCACCGCGACCATCGAGTGGTGGCGGTCTTCCACTTCGGTGAAATAGCGCCCGTTGGCGATTTGTGTGTTGCCGAGCACTGCCCAGTTGTCCGTCCCTCCATTCAGCGAGATGTTGCTGAGGGTCTGGGATCCCAGGGAGACCGTGACACTGCGTCCGGCGCTCATTCCTAAATCGCTCACCAGCGTGGCATGATCTTTTAAATACTGGAACTCGTCGCGGCTCAGCTCCGGGTTCCTCTTCTGCATTTGCAGGTATTTCTTCGGATCGAAATTTCCCAGGAAGGCGATCTTGACGATGCGAAATCCGTCCGAACCCATGTTGGAAACGGTGTTGGCAATGTAGACATCCATGCCGTGAATCATGGACATGACCGCAATCAAGGTGGTGGTGGCCAGGATAATACCGAGCAGCGTCAGGAAACTGCGCAGCTTGCTGGCTCGCAGCGAATCGGCCGCCACCGAGGCAGCTTCGCGAAATGAGGCATTTTGGGCCACTGATATTAAGAGACGAAACCTGCTGTAACGTTGTTCCTTACTTCTAATACCCAGTTTACGAGAACCCGATCCAGCCAGAAGCGCGGCCTGGTTTTCGAGATGAATCCGAGGTGGCCGCCGTGCTCCACCGCCAGCAGGCGCAGGCGAGGATTCGTCGAAAATGCCGGATGATCGTAGACCGCGAAGGGGATCAGAGGATCGTCCTTGGCCTGCACTACGAGCGTGGGAACGCGGATTCGCTCCAGAAACTGATTCGAAGATTGCGTGGCGTAATAGTTATCGGCGCTGCCGAAGGCGAAAGCCCGGGCCGTGAACCGGTCGTCAAAATCGTAGATGTTTCGAACCAGGTCTAGGCCGGCCAGATCGAACAGACCGGGAGTGAGCCGCTCCTTAGCTCGGACGCGCTCCTTAAGTCGCGTGACAAATCTTCGCGCATAGATGATGTTGGAGGGCTTGTCAAGCTGCCGGACGCAAGCCGCGAGGTCGATGGGCGTGGAAATGGCCATCACGCCGGCAATCAGATCCGCTGCCGAAGCCGCGAGTTCACCAGCCAGCTTTAACACCACATTGCCGCCCAGCGAAAAACCCACCAGGAAGATTGGCGCGCTATGCGGAGGTTGCCGCACGACGGCGAGCAGGTCCGAAGTCTGGCCGGAGTGATAGAGAGTGCGTCCGCTCAAGTGCTCCGTGCCGCCGCAGCTTCGCATGTTGAAGCGATGCACCGCACAACCAGCTTCGAGCGCCGCCTGGGCCAAGCTGCGCGCGTAACCCGCGGCGCTGGAGCCTTCCAGCCCGTGAACCAGGATCAGTTGCGCGATCGGCTCGCCGGGCGGGGCTTGCGAGTGAACCAGCACTTGGACGCCAGGCTCCGTGGCGTAGAGCTTGGATGCGACCGGGAAGCGCTGCTCGTCCAAATCGCGATGCCAGTAATTGCCCGCGATGGTGAGCAGGTGAGGGTTTCGAAAGAATGGGACGAACGGCCGCAACAGACCATTTTAGGTTTTCCGAACCGCGACCGTCAGGAAGCCGGTGCTTTTGGATGGCGGGAAAAAAGTGAGGGGACGCACAAGGAACCGTTCCCCTCAAATCATGGACCAAGACGCTATCGAGCGGCCCCTACGCCGTGGACGCGGCCACCACATAGCCACGCCACATCAGAAGCTGCTCTCTAGACAAGAGAGATCGGCAGGTTGGATGGGAGCAGTAGTGAGAACTTAGTACTAAGTAAAGCCGAATTGGGCCTTATTCACGCACAGGCCGTATCCAAAATCTTTTGGATCAGCACATCGTAGGGCAACCCCGCCGTGGCGGCCGATTGCGCGAAGTCGTCTTCACAAGCCAGCGATGGATTGGGATTGGCCTCGATTACCACCACTTCGCCCGCTTGCGTCAGGCGCACGTCCACTCTGCCGAAACCGCGAATTTTGAGCACGCGATAAACTTTCCGGGCCAGGCGGGCCAGCGTTTCGTCCATGCCAGAGGGAAGCTCGTTGGCGGGCCCATTCTGAATGCCCCACTTCTTACGATACGTGTCGTCCCACTTGGCCTTGAACGTGGCGAACTTCGGTGTATCCTCGGGAACCTCATGAAAGAAAATTTCGCGGGGCGGAAAAACAGTGAGCTTGCGATTACCCAGCACGCTCAGATACAGCTCGCGGCCGTCGATGTATTCCTCAATCAGCGCGTCGCAGTTAAATTTCTCGTGGATGAACCGCGCGCGCTCCAGCGCCTCTTCCTCGCTCTTGGCGAACGACGCTTTGGCGATTCCGTCCGACGATTCCTCACCCACCGGCTTGACGAAGGCGGGATAGACAAAGCGCCGCAAGCGCTTCAGCGGGCGCTGCTCGGTGGAGATGACAAAATGCGGGACGCGCACGCGGTGATACGCCAGCACCTTTTTGGCGAGCGCTTTGTCCTTGCAGAGCATCAGGCCGTCCGGACGCGCACCCGTATATTTCACACGCATCAGCTCGAGCAAGGCGGGGATGTTCGGCTCGTTCGCGCGATTGGAATGGAAGGACTCGGTGAGATTGAAAACCACTTCCGGCGCGAAGTTCTTCAGCTTTTCCACGATGCACACCACATCGTCGAACACCGCCAGCGTGTCCACGTCATGGCCCAGACGCTGCAAGCAGGCCAGCACGTCGGCCTCGGTCGGCTTGTCTTCTTCTTCTTTCAGCTCTTGGGGAGAGAAGGTCTCGGCAGTCGCGGCGCGATAGGCCACGTCGAATAAGACCAGAACCTTCACGACTACACAGACCTCTTGAAGCGGCCGGTGTGCAGGTGATTGGTGACCATGGCCGACAGATACGCCGCGAGGTCGAAAGAGACACGCGCGCGCTCCAACGGCGGCGGGAACGTCAGCTTGAGCTCTTGGCAGCGCTCGATCAATTTGCGCACCAGCATATCCACCGTATACTTGTGCTGTCCGGTCCAGCGCACAATCGAACCAACCAGCCGGGTGCGATTGCGTCGCATAACTTTTGCGGCAGACTCTCCGTTCGGCTCACCAACTCCGAATATAACGCGCAAATCGGCGTCGTAAAAGTCGGGGAAGTCTTCCGCGTAGAGTTTGCGGCGTTCCGTGTAGTAACGCGCGAGCGTTTTTCGGAGCCTGCTGGCTTCATAGATGCGCCGGACGCGCTTCACTTTGGGCGCTGCGTTCCGCGCCTCTTCCATGAGACAGTGCACGAATTCCAGTTTGTCCAGCGCCTTCCAGCCCCGATACTGTTCGCGCCACTGCTCCGGTGTGAGCGACAGCCAAACCGCGAATGTCTCGGCAAAATCTTCATCGGGATGAGCCTGTGCATACCAATTGGGCAGATTCCGCACAAAGCCTTTGCTGTAAGGCCGCGGCTGATAGGTTTCCGGCGAGTATTCGGTTTCCGGATTCCCGAACACGGCCCGCCAATCGTCACGCAAGGAGAAGCGGTAGGCATGATCGATGGCGTGTCCACTCTCGTGCCGTAACAATTGCTGGCACCACTCCAGCGTGCCACCCTCCACCTGCAGCATCTGATGCATTTCGAGAGTCTTCAGGCGGGGATGCGCCAGATAAAACGGAATCGCGATGGCCGGTACGCCGGCCGGCGAGAACCATTCATCGCCCAGATAGCAGGCCGGACGAAACGCCAGGCCATGCGCGCCCAGTTCATCGTAAAGCTGCGCGATACGCCCCTCCAGTTCACTTCCGGGGATGCGCAGGCCCAGGTCGCAGATCCGCTTTTGGAGCAGCTCGTCGTCCTTCGAGCTAACCCAGGGCATGGCCGCGGGGGCGGGATGTTCGGGCGCGCCGGGCGGCGGATCGTGTCGCTCCACGGCTTTCATCCTAGCGCAGAGGGCGCGAACCGAGCTTCAAAATGCGCCGGCGCAAGGCCTGATCCCGTTGCAGGGCGCGTATGTAGGTAAATTCCTCAGGTGCATTTTTCGCGCGTTGAATCGCGGGCGAAAACGGAGAAGCAGGCAGCGCCATCGCCGCGCGACGCGTTTCAAACCGATCCCAATCGCCTACGCGCGCGTCTGGAGTCTCGTAGACCATCGAGCCGCTGGCGAGACGTCGCAAGGTGCGAGCCGGCGTGCGATAGGCGGAATCGGCGCGCAGCTTCGATTCTTCGCGTTGCAAAAGCTTGGCCACTTCGGGGTTCGCGGGGCGGAATCCAAGCTTGCGATAAAACCAGAACGCTCCGGACTCGATGGCCTCTTCATTGTGAGCCCCGATCTGATATGGGTCGACGGAAAAGCAAGTGACCGAGAGCAGTTGGTGGAATAATCGCAGCAAACGCGCGTAGAGCCACGCCGTCTCGCCTTCGCGAAAAGTGTAATAGAGGTTGAAGCCCACCTCCATGTGCTCAAACAGCGTGAGGCATTCGATGTAGCCGATGGGTACACCGTTCTTGAAAAACATGCCCGCGTGATAGGCGCGCAGCGGCAAGCGATGCTCACGAGGCACGCCCGAAACAAAAACCTCGACGCCCCGGCCAAGGTCGGCGCGAAGCACGTGAGCCGGATCGCCATAGGTAAATCCGTGCAACTCGCGATAACGCATGGCCGAAGTCTCGCGCGCGAAGTCGAGCAGCTTCTCGCCTTCTTCCCGGCTGAGTTTCTCGATGCCAAGCGCAGGCGATTCAAGCTCGGCGGCGAGCGAGACATCCGCGCGTCGGAGCAGAGGGCCATCGTGATAGAAAATCTTCCGGCGGCCCGGCAAACGCCCATTCGTGCGAGTGGCGCGCCCGGCACCCAGTTGCCAGCGAATCGCAATCTTGGCTTGCGCGAACAGCTCGGCGCGGTCTTCGGCCGGGATCGGCAGAGCTTCGATGCGCGAGATAAGCCAGCGCAGATCGGAGCCGCTTCCCCGCTTGGCCGCGCGAAACCAATCCATATAGGGAATGTTTGCTTCCACCAGCAGGTCTTCGTTTGCCAATGGATGCAAGCGCCGCAGCAGCGGCCCCAGCAGCGACGCGTCATAGCCATCCCAATCGATTTCAACCGCCCTGGGATGATGCTCGGCCAGCCAGCGCGTGATGTCGCATGTAAACAGCGCCGAGAACGCCGTCCCAGCGATCCCGGACACGTCGGGTTCTTCGAACGCCACAAGATCCACACCCGCTCGGCGCAGTTGCGCGATCTTCGTCGGAATCCCCAGAAGCAACTGGTCACTTAACTGGAGTACTTGGTCGTTTGGCGGATAGGCACGAAAAAATAGCAGCGCTTCGTGGAAGCGGATCAGCGATCCTGCATCGGGAAATCGTGCTCGGCCCAGTTGTCGAAGCAAGCGGGGAAGTGCCGCGTGTTCATCGGTTCCATATGAGCGCTTGGAGGCTTCGAGGCGATCCAGATCCATCGGGAGTAGACTAGCAGAAGCCATGCGACTCTCGATCACAGCCCTTCTGTTGTTCGCGGTAAGCGTTGTTCTTTACGGTCAGGATTCCAAACTGTACGTCGTCACGCACGTCGACCTCACGCCCAACTACACGGTCGATGGCACCAAGCTGCTGCAAACATTCGCATCCGACAGCCACAAAGACAAGGGAGTGGTGCGATTCGAACTGCTGCAGGACGTCGGGCGCAAGAACCATTTCACAATGGTAGAAGTCTGGGACAACCAGGCGGCCTTCGAGGCGCACCTGGAGGCGAATCACACCAAACAGTTTCGGGAAAAGCTACAGCCCATGCTGGGAAGTCCCTTTGACGAGCGCCTGCACAACATCATGCAGTGATCACTGCGGCGCCGAAAGATCCTTCACTAACTGATACAGGAACGCCTGGCCTTCATAGAACGAATTCACGTTCATACGCTCATCCCGGCCGTGCGCGCGCACATCGTCGCGATCTCCAAAGAACCCCGACACGCCGTAGGTGGGAATGCCCGCTACGCGTAAGTAGCGGCCATCGGTAGCGCCCGTGCTCATCACTGGAATCGTGACCACGCCGGGCCACATGGTATCGCTGAGGCGAGCCACCGCCATCAGCAGGTCTTTCCGCATCGGAGAAGCTGGTCCCACCTCCACGTCGCCTTGCACATGGATGGCAACCTGCTCGTCCCCTATAGCGAGCCGCAACGTCTTTTGCACCGATTCAATAGAGTCACCCGGGAAAATCCGGCAGTTGATGTTAGCGGTGGCGAGTTGCGGAAGCGCGTTCAACGCATGGCCGCCAGCCAACTCGGTGGCTACGCAAGTGGTGCGCAGCATCGAATTCCAACGTGGTGAAGCGGATGCCACTCGCTGCATGGCTTGCCTTGCAACTTCGGGCGACCCGTCTACAATTTTCACCAGATCTCCCTTGAGCGATCCGTCCTCTACCTTCGCCATTTCGCGAAAATAGGCGCGCGTCACTTCGTCGGTCTTCAGCGGGAAGCTGTAGCGGGAAAGCCTTTCGAGCGCGGTGGCCAGATGGTAGATGGCGTTGTCCGCAAGCGGCACGGAACTGTGGCCGCCTTTATTGTGGACTTCAAACTTGAAATCGGCATACGATTTTTCGCTGACTTGGATATTGTTCGCGATCTTCTTGCCGCCCACCATCACTCCCCCGCCGCCCTCGTTCAAGCAGAGATCGGCATCGATCAACTCGCGTTTGTTCTTGAGCAGCCAGATGACGCCGTTGTAAGGTCCGCCGCCTTCTTCGTCCGCGGTAAGAGCGACGATAATGTCGCGCTCCGGCATGAATCCCTCGCGCTTGTAGCGAATCAGGTTCGCGATCCAGACCGCGGCTTGCGCTTTGTCGTCCGCGGTGCCCCGGCCATAAAAGTAGCCGTCTTTTTCGATGAACTGGAACGGATCGGTGCTCCAATCCTCGCGATTCGCCTCCACCACGTCGGTGTGCGCCAGCAGCAGGATCGGCTTCAGTGGACCGGTACCGTGATATCGGACGACGAGGTTGGCTTTTTTCGGACTGGCGCCGCCTACGAAAATGTCCGACTCCGGGAAGCCCGCGGCGCGCAATCGCGCGGCCACCATTTCGGCCACCGGAGTGGTAGATCCGCTGGTGTAGCCAGACCGGATCTCGATCATTTCTTTGTATATTTCGCGCGCCAGTTGCCGGTCGGCATCGGGCGGCAGCGCGGCGGAAGCGGCTGCCAGGGCGAGCGTCCACAACACGACAAGCAGCGCTAAAAGCCGGCACATGCGCGGATTGTAGCACGCTACCCGGAAGGCCCATCCGGCGCGGCAGGTCGCGCCATAATCCCGTCAATATCGGCGCTTGGCCCGTTGCAGAAAGATCCGAAAAGGATCGGCGGGCGGACACCATCGGAGTCGTCCGCAACTGGACGCGTCAGTAAACACTAGCCGACTTAGCAAGAGTAATCTCCGAGAACGCCGTCTCTGGACGACTCTCGATTCGTCCACAAACGAGGTGCCAGACGTCTGACTCCGACCGCATCCTCGTTTTATCGCGCGGCAGCGCCGCCCTAGTTTGCATCCGCATTTGATTTAGTGCTTCCGCACCCCTACCGATCACGCCTGATTCGAAAGTCGGACCCAGGTTAACGAAAAAGCGGCCTATCTGCTGATGTAGAACACAAGTAGGACCAAGCGGCGCAAGACGAAACGACGATAAACGGCTCGTTGTTGCCAAATTGTGTACCCTAGTCCGAGGTGCGCACACACTCGACTACAATCCCAGGAGGACTTCCGATGAATCGTTTCACTTTTAGATGGACGGTGTTCGCAACCGCTCTGCTCGCCCCAGGCCTCAGTTACTCCCAAGTCTCCTGTACGCGCGAAGGACTCCAGGCTGCTGCCGATCTCTACATAGCCGCTCAAGCCAAGGGCGACACTGACGGCTTGCCGCTCGCGAAGGGGCTAGCGTACATCGAGAACTTTAAGACGACGAACATCAACGACGGCCTGATCAAGAAGGCGATGAAGATCGACCACCATCGCAGTCTTGTGGACACTTCGACCTGTCAGACTTTCACGGAGGTGATCGTTACCGACAAGGCCAACCCCTATGTGCTCGGCACGCGGCTGCGCGTGAATCACGCGCTGATTGCCGAAATCGAAATGCTGTGGACTACAACTGGTTACTGGCTGTTTAACGCCGATAACTATCTCAAGTACTCGTCCACCGAGGATTGGGGCGTCATTCCGGCTGCCAAGCGCGACACGCGCGACACGCTGGTGTCCGCGGCGAACGCTTACCTGGATGCGTTTCTCGAAGGGAAAAAGGACTTGGTGCCGTGGGGTTACCCCTGCAACCGCACCGAAGGCGGCATGCGCACCGGCAAGGGAACTCAGGAGGATTCCTGCGACGTTGGCGTACCGAGCGGCGTTAACATTGTGAACCGCCACTTCGTGGTCGACGAGACGATTGGAGCGGTAGTGGCCTTCTGTACTTTCGGCGCCGGCTCAGCCGCAGGCGGCAGTGGAGCACCCGACACCCACCTCTTTCGTGTCGAGAACGGCAAGCTGCATTACGTCCACACGCTGACGCATCTATTGCAGGCGAATTTCCAGGGCCGCGGCGCACCGAGCAGCCAGCAGTAATTTGCGTTTACTAAGCTGGATTGGACGAGCGAGCAGCACTCGGATGGTTGGGGACGCGCGACTACTCGTTACTGTCTGCGCTCCCACTGCAGGCCATGGCTCTCAGCTTGATCCGATCAAATTTCGTACCCGTACTGGGCAAGGCATCGATGACAGCGTCTAGGATGGGCCGTTTTGACATCGTTTCTGTAAAATGTGAACCGACCTCGGGTGATTCGTCGGCGACTCTTCCACAATCTAGGAGCAGTGCGCTCGATTCGATCCTGATCGACGAACCTGCGCCGCGCCCCATTCACTCGCCTTCTGCCTCTTTCCTCCCTCACCCACCAATCAGTTGCCGTGCGCGTTCCAGCCAGCGCGCCTTTCCAGCGATATTCTGAACCTGAATGCGTCATGAACCCCCAATTCACGCAATAACCGTGCTTCGCCTTGAGTCCGCCAAATTTGCGAAATAAATAGTCATCGCGCACAAAAAAATCCCCTGATGCGTCGACTTCTTCCGAATGAACGATTTTCATCCGATTTCGAGCGTCGCCGTTCCTCCGACCCGCGATCTCAAGGGGAAGCGGCCGTCACACGCGTCCGAAACGCTGAAACCGGAGCGCGCCCGGACCGTCTGTTACTATGACAATCGTGCGCGTAAAGGTGCTGTTTTTCGGCATGTTGAAGGACATCGTCGGACGTTCGGAGGACCACATCGAAGTGTCCGATGGCGCGCGGCTGGAGTCCGTTTTCGCGCGCTACGCCGGCCATTTTCCGCGCCTCACGGAGTTGGAATCAAGCATCGTGCTGGCCTGCAATCAGGAATTCTGCGATCGTTCGGCCGCAATTCACGAAGGCGACGAGATCGCGTTCCTTCCGCCGGTGAGCGGAGGTTCCGGCCGCTATACGCACCAGATCTGTGACGAAGAAACAGGCTGCTTCTTCGCTCTTACGCGCGAGACCATCGATACCCCCGCCATCGCCCGGCAATTGCTGCGCGGCGAGGACGGCGCGCTGGTGGATTTCGAAGGCGTAGTGAGAAATAACACGAAGGGCCGCGCCACGAGATTTCTGGACTACGAGTGCTATGAAGCCATGGCGGTAAAGATGATGGCCGAAATCGGACGCGAGATTGCGGGCTCCCACGCCATCGGCCGCATCGCCATGGTGCATCGGCTGGGCCGCCTGCAGATCGGAGAGGCGAGCGTGGCTATCGTCGTCACCGCGCCGCATCGCAAGCCCGCGTTCGAGGCGGCGCTCGAGGGAATCAACCGGCTGAAGCGCATCGTGCCGATCTGGAAGAAAGAGCACTTCGCGGATGGAGAGGTTTGGGTGGAAGGCGAATGGGACGAATCCGTCCTGAAAAAGTGATCCGCCCGTCCGCCTGTTGTTTCCTGGCAGCGCTGTGCCTCTGCGCGCCCGCTCGCTCACAAGAGCCCGTCATCAAAGTCAACGTGCGTCTGGTTCGCATGCTGGTAACGGTAAAAGACACCGTTGGCCAACTGGTCGGCTCCCTCAATAAAAGCGACTTCAGTGTCTACGACAACGGTGTGAAGCAGGACATCGCCCTTTTCGACCGCGAAACCGAACAGCCGTTGTCCGTCGCCATGCTGGTGGACACCAGCGCCTCCACCGGCATCGAGCTGCACTACGAACTGGATTCAGTGAGCCGCTTTCTCAGGGTGCTGTTGGGCGAAGGCAACCCCGACGACACCGTGGCGCTTTATAGCTTCAATTGGGAAGTGAGGCTGCTCAGCAGTTACACGAAACGTTTTTCGCGCGTGGATCAGATGCTGAAACAACTGAAGTCCGAAGGCGGCACGTCGCTCTATGACGCTATCTTTCTGGCCTCGCACGAGCTCGAATTCCGCAATGGACGGCACGTCATGGTGCTGGTCACCGACGGCGGCGATACCACCAGTTCCGTGAACTATCACCAGGCCCTGGAGGCCGCGCAATTGGCCGACACCATCCTGTATCCCGTGCTGGTGGTGCCCATCACCAACGACGCGGGACGTAACGTCGGCGGCGAAAATGCGCTCACTACTCTCGCCGCTGGCACGGGCGGCCGCGTTTTCACACCCAGCCTGGGAGCACAGCTGGATCGCGCCTTCGACGACATCCTGCGCGAATTGCGGACACAATATCTCATTGGCTTCTATCCGAAGGACGTCCCGCCCAGCAAAGATCGCTTTCATACGCTGAAAGTTACGGTGCAGAGCACTTCGGCGGTCAGCCAATCGAACCGTGGTTTGCGAGTCAGCACACGCAGCGGATATTATGGTGAGGCCAATGAGGGCAGGTCGGGATTTGGGCAGTGACGCGGAGGAAGGCTTGAGCAAAGCGAAAACGAAGGCTCCCGAGCAGACCTTCGAGGAAGTCAAGTACCTTCGCCACCTGATCGAGAAAGCCATCACGGTGCGCATCCGTCTGAGCAGTAATGAAGAGGTGGTGGGCGTAATCGAGTTCTACGATTCGAACTTCATCCGCGTCACGCGGCTGGACGCTCCCAACCTGTTTCTGTACAAGCACGACATCAAATATTTGTACGAAGAGCCGGAAGCCTGACAGCCCCGACGACTGTCATCGCCGGAATCCACACGCAGCTTTATGTCTTCTTACTTGGAGATTAGCGAGGAAATCGCCCGCGAGGCCGGCGAGCTGATCCACGGCTATTTTGAGCGCCATATCGGTTTTGAGTTGAAGGGCGAGTTCGATCTGGTGACGGAAGCCGACCGTGCGTCGGAGAAGCTGGTGATCGAACGTCTGCAGCGGCACTTCCCGACCCACTCCATCGTCGCCGAAGAGAGCGGAGGGCACGCGGGCCAGTCTGCCGAGTATTGCTGGTACGTCGATCCGCTGGACGGCACCACGAATTTCGCGCATGGCTTTCCGATGTACAACGTCACTCTAGCGCTCGAAAAGGCCGGCGAAATCGTGGCTGGAGTAATCTTCGATCCCGAGCGCGATGAAATGTTCACCTGCGAGCGCGGATCGGGCTCATGGTTGAATGGCCAGCCGATTCACGTATCGCGCGTCCAGCACATCGACGACGCCCTGGTGGCCACGGGATTCCCCAGCCGCAAGCGGCATGAGAATGTGAACGTGCATTTCTACTATCAGCTCGCGATGATCACGCATGGCGTGCGGCGCGCCGGTGCCGCTGCGCTGGATCTGGCATACGTGGCAAGCGGCCGCCTGGATGCCTTTTGGGAGTTCGGCCTCAATCCGTGGGACATGGCCGCGGGTACTTTGCTGGTGACAGAGGCGGGTGGTAAGTGTTCGGACATGTCCGGCGAGCCGGTGCGCTTGCGAGGCCCGCATCTATTGGCCGACAACGGCACTGTCCATGACGGGATGCTCGAGGTTTTCGCCGAAGTATATCGCCGCGAATACCGCTACCCGATGCCTGTTATCGAATAGAGGCCTGTCATCAAAGAGAGGCTTGTTATCGAAGAGCCTCGGCCAAGCGCCGGATTCCTTCGCGGATCGATCGCTCACCGATCGATGAGAACCCGAGAACGAATTCGCCGCGTGGCGCCGCCGTGAGGTAGTAGGCCGCTGAGCTGACCAGTTGTACCTTCGCCGCCGCGGCCCTCTCCGCGATCGTTTGGTCATGCAGGTCCCCAGCTTCAAAGCTCGCCAAAACGTGCATCCCCGCTGCGTCGCCGCGAATGTGAACGCGATCGCCGAAGTGACGTTCGAGCGATTCCACCAAAACATTTCGCCGCTCTCCGTAGATGCGGCGCATGCGGCGAATGTGGCGCTCCAGATGGCCTTCTGAAATGAAATCGGCTAAAGCCGCTTGCTCGGGGACTGGGTTATGCCGGTCGGCCAACCATTTGGCGCGCCGCAACCGCGGGACCAGACTGGGGGGCGCGATCACATATCCAATCCGTAACGATGGAAACATCACTTTCGAAAACGTGCCGATATAAATCACGGCGACTCCCGTGGCTAGTCCCTGCAGCGACGGCAAGGGCGGGCCGCTGTATCGATACTCGCTGTCATAGTCGTCTTCGATCAAAACCGCGTTGTGCTGGCGCGACCATTCGATCAATTCCAGGCGGCGCGCCAGCGACATCGCGACTCCGGTTGGGAACTGATGCGACGGCGTGACATACACGAGACGCGCCTTTTTGCCTAAGTCGCGAATCACGATTCCGCTGTCGTCGATTCGCGCCGGCCGAAGCCTTGCCCCATAACCGGCAAAAATGCGATGGGCGCCATGGTACCCCGGATTCTCGATCGCGACCTCGTCGCCAGGCTCCAACAGCAGCCGTACGCAAAGATCGATGCCTTGCGCCGACCCGTTTACGATGATCACTTGCTCGGGAGTGCACCGCACCGCACGCGACCGCGACACGTAAGCTGCGATTTCTTCGCGTAGCGGCCCATACCCCGCCGCCTGATCCGCGTAATCGAATAACTCCGGTTCGGCCGATCGCAGCCTTCGCATCACCAGCTTGCGCCAAATGGGAAGCGGGAACAACGCCAGATCGGGACGCCATTGCGTGAACCGAATGAATCCCGGTGGGGTGGGCGGATAAGAGAAATCTTCGTTCAATCCTGCGCCGTAGCGCGAGAGCCGAAGCGGCGGAGTCGCCTCCGTGCGCGGAACCTGCTTGTGGTTCGGCCGCAGCAGTTCGTCCGGAAGCTCGCGGCACACAAACGTGCCCGATCCCCGCGAGGACTCCAGATATCCTTCCGCGATGAGTTGGTCGTAAGCCTGCGTGACTGTGCTACGGGAAACTTCAAGCGCCGTGGAGAGCTCCCGCGTGGATGGAACGCGCTCGGCCCGCCGGAAGCGCCCCGTCAGGATTCCTTGCCGCCACTGATTGTAAATCTGGCGATGCAGCGGCGAATCAGAAGCTCGGTCAAGCACGAGGGCGGTGCGCATGATTGGAACGGCTCCGGGAGTGGACTGCTCTAGATTAGCAAAAGTGGATCTTTCGCCGGTCCAGCCTCCGGGCTACAGTCAAAACATTATGGAAAGCTCTACCCCGGCGTACCTACCCACCGAACGAACCCAAGTGCGGCGCCGATCCATGCGTGGCGTCTACGACAAAGCGCAGGTGCACGCCATTCTGGACGAAGGCTTCGTGTGCCATATCGGATTCGTGAACCTCATTGATGGACAGCCGTACGTCATTCCGACTGCGTATGCGCGATCGGGTGAGCAAATCTACATTCACGGATCGCCCGCCAGCCGGGTAATGGGCGTGGCTAGCCGGGAGCTGGATATGTGCCTGACCGTGACCCTCATTGACGCATTGGTCCTGGCGCGCTCTTCATTCCACACGTCCATGAACTATCGCTCGGTGGTGGTGCTGGGTAAGGCGCGCCACGTCACCGATCTCGACGAGAAACGAGAAGCGTTGCGGCTCTTCACCAATCACGTCGTCGCCGGCCGCTGGGAACAGACCAAGCAGCCCACCGATCAGGAACTGAAAGCCACCAGCGTTTTGTCACTGCCGATCGAGGAAGTCTCGGCGAAAATTCGAACCGGTCCGCCCCTCGACGACGAAGAAGACTACGCACTGCCCGTTTGGGGCGGCGTGGTTCCCGTGATTCAATCGTTCGGCGAACCCATTCCGGACGATCGCGTATTGCCCGGAATCGCAACACCGCGCCTTACGCGTTAGCGAAGACCTCAAAGGACTGAGCCCGCCGGCTTCAGATTCTCGACCGCAGCGCCGGTGCCGTGCAGCGTATTCACCATGGATTCCTTCGGGAAGCTTTCGAGAAAACCCTTGAGCATCCACCCCAGTCCAGCCGGAACGTCGCGCGAAAGCGAGATCGCTTCGCAGCGCGCGTAGACCCCGCCATCGGCGGCCACGAAGCGCCAATATGAATTCAGCCGCCACAGAAAGCCTGAGTCGTCGCCCTGCGCCACTTCTTCCGTGTAAGACTTGCCGGGATCCTTTACCTCGCCGATGTGGGTGGAGCGCGATGTCACCATCATACGGTTCGGGTCTGGACTCTCATAGCGGATGTGATACGTGCTGTTTAGAACGATGGTGAGAATGTGCTTTTCATAAAGGCGCAGCAGCACGTCGTATTCATCGCCATTGTGGGTGAGTTCGCGAGATTCGATCACTTTGGGCCGGTAGTAATTTTTGTAATTAGCGTAATCCCGGAGCACGCTTTGGACCTGTGCGAGCGTTGCGCCGGGAATGAACATACTTCCCACCCAGTCCTGAATCATGGCGCCGGGCGCGTTGACGTTGCGGGCCGCATCCGCCGCCTCAATACGCGCGTCCGCGCCCCGCAGCTTTGGATCGCGAACGGGATCGGAGTTCATCCTCCCTTCCGCCTGTTCTATGTAGCGATCAAAGGCTGCGGTGGCTTCGGGCGTCAATCGTGCGAAAGGCACCGTAACCAGAAGAAGCGGGAGCGGAAAGAGCAGACGCGCCCAAATCACACCTTTATTATCGCCCGAATTTTCGCCCGCTTAAAGGCTCTTAAACTTCAGCGTCACTTCGCCCATCCGGATCACGTCGTTGTCCTTGAGTTCTTCGCGGGCGATGGGGTCGGTACGGTCGTTGAGAAACGTACCGTTGGTGGAATCCAGGTCCGTGATCGTAAACTTCTGATCTTTGTACCTCAGGCTGGCGTGCTTTCCTGAAATAGCGTCATCGCGCAACACAATATCCGCGTCCGTGGCGGACCCGATGATGTTCGGCCCTTCCCGAATGCGGAAGTCTTCGCCCTTCTGCTGGCCGGTCAAGGCCACGAACCACCCCACCACCGGCGGCTTTCGCTTGTCGGTTAACACCACACTTCTGCGCGTGGTGGTGTGCGTCCCACTCTCGCGCGGCGCGGCGCCTTCGCGTGCCGGATCCGACTCCAAGCGCGTCTTCACCCTCACTGTTGGGGGGCCCGGCTGATATCCCGTCCGTTGGCAATAAGGGCAAACCTCCCAGGTGTCTTCCATCTGATGTCCGTTCGCGCAAAACTTTGCCATCGCGTGCTCTTCTCCTTGGAGCTGAACTCGGGTCTCAACAGGGACCTTACCGCACTTTTCGTGGATTATATCGTGCCGCCATCGTCCAGGCCATGTCAAGCACTCATTGCGGGGTCACAGAATCCTTTACTTTCAAACACATAAGATGGTACGCTGAAGAACTCATAATGCGAACTGTCGATTTGATCCACCGAAAACGAGATGGTGAAGAATTATCGCCAGAGGAAATTGCCGCTCTCATTGAAGGCTACAACCGGAACGAAATTCCGGATTATCAAATGTCTGCCTTCTTGATGGCCGTTTTCCATTCCGGAATGACGGACCGGGAGGTGAGCGCGGCGACGGAGTGCATGGTTCGCTCCGGCGAAACAGTCGACCTCAGTTCCATTCCCGGCATCAAGGTAGATAAGCATTCTACCGGCGGGGTGGGAGATAAAACCAGCCTGATATCGGCCCCGCTGGCGGCTGCCGCGGGCGTCGTCGTTCCGATGATGTCGGGGCGCGGGCTCGGCCACACCGGTGGCACGCTCGATAAGCTGGAGTCCATTCCCGGCTTCCGAACCGATCTGACCATCGATGAGTTCAAGGCGCAATTGGCCACGCACGGCTTGGCGTTCATCGGACAAACGGTGGAGGTGGCGCCGGCGGACGGCAAGTTGTACGCACTGCGGGATGCCACAGCCACCGTGGAATCCATTCCCCTGATCGCGACGTCCATCATGTCGAAGAAGCTGGCCGAAGGCGTGGACGCCTTGGTGCTGGACGTAAAAGTCGGCAACGGCGCGTTCATGAAGAAGCAGGTGGATGCGCGGCGGCTGGCGCAGATGATGGTGGGCATTGGCCGGCGCGCCGACAAGCGCGTCCAGGCGCTCATCACCGACATGAACCAACCCTTGGGCTACGCGGTGGGGAACGCACTCGAAGTGATGGAGGTTTCCCAAACGCTGCAAAACGCCGGTCCCACCGATCTTACCCGTCTGTCGCTCGAACTGGCCGCTCGCATGATTTTCCTCGCCAAAATTGTTGCCACGCTCGAAGAAGCACGTGAGGTGGCGCAACAAAAGCTACTGGATGGATCTGGTTACCGCAAGTTCAAAGAAGTCATCGAAGCGCAGGGCGGCAACTCCCAAGTTCTGGATCGCTTCGAACTGCTACCCAACGCCACCGGCGTGCGCGAGATCGCTTCGCCCCGCGCGGGTTATGTGAGCGCCATCGCCGCCGAGGATATCGGCTTGGCGTCCTCGCGCATTGGCGCAGGCCGCAACACTAAAGAGGATGACATCGATCCAGCGGTGGGCGTCATCCTGGAAGTGAAGGTCGGCCACAAGGTGGAAGCCGGGGCCGTTCTGTGCCGCGTCTACTACACTCGCGACGAACACGTGGAAGAAGCTTCGGAAGAGATCGAAGACGCTTTCCGAATTTCCGCCCAACCTCCCGAGGAGCGGGAGTTGATCCTCGAGGTGGTAAGCTAACGAGCCATGCGCTAACCAATAATGGAGAAGTTCACCGGCGTACTGGGAATCCTTGTGATCCTGCTGGTTTGCGTTCTCTTCTCCACCCACAAACGCGCTATACGCCCGTCGCTGATCTTCTGGGGCGTGGGATTGCAGCTCACGTTCGCTTTTGTGGTATTGCGAACGCCCGCCGCGCGCGCGTTTGAAGCTCTTAGCGACAAGGTGAACGCGGTCATCGGTTACTCCCAGGCCGGCAGCAAGTTTGTTTTTGGAGATCAACTCGGCGGAGGACAGCCGGCCATTTTCGCGTTCCAAGTACTGCCCATCATCATCTTTATCTGCAGCCTGTTCGCGATTCTCTATTACCTGGGCGTCATGCAAGTGCTGGTGAATGCCATGGCGGTTGTGATGCAGCGCGTAATGGGGGCCAGCGGCGCCGAAGCCACCAACGTGGCCGCCAGCATCTTCATGGGACAGACTGAAGCGCCCATCACCATCCGGCCTTTTCTGGAAGGCCTCACCGAGTCTGAGCTGTTCACCATCATGGTCAGCGGCATGGCCCACGTCTCCGGCGCCACGATGGCCGCCTATGTTTTAATGGCGCACGTGGAAATCCGGCATCTGCTGACAGCGGTGATCATGACTGCTCCCGCCACCATCATGCTGGCCAAACTGCTGGTGCCGGAGGTTGGCAAGCCGGTGACTGCGGGCAGAGTGAAAGTAGCCGTGGAACGGCCGGGCGTCAACATCATCGATGCAGCGGCGCGCGGCGCAGGCGACGGATTGCATCTGGCGCTCAACATCGCGGCCATGCTGATCGCGTTTCTCGCGCTGATTGCCATGTGCAACGGGGTTCTCAGCTATTTCCACACCTCGCTCGAACAGATTCTTGGATATGTGTTTTCACCGATTGCATGGCTGCTCGGGGTAAAATTTCACGACTGCCGGACCATCGGGAACCTGCTGGGCACGCGCCTGGTGCTGAACGAATTTGTTGCATTTCAGGAGCTAGGACCGATAAAACCGAGCCTGGATCCGCACTCGTTCACCATTGCAACTTACGCGCTGTGCGGTTTTGCCAATCTCAGCTCCATCGCGATCCAGATCGGCGGAATCGGAGCGCTGGCGCCGAGCCGCAAATCCGACCTGGCGCGTCTGGGATTGAAGGCCGTGGCCGCCGGGACCATGGCGAATTTTATGTCGGCCTGCATCGCGGGCATGCTTTTGTAACCGGAGCCTTTTTAAGAAATGGAGCAGGCAGCAGCGTACATCCGCGATGTTACTGTGCGGGAGCCGCGCGTGGCCGTGGTGCTCGGAAGTGGGTTGGGCGCCTTCGCAGACGAGCTGGCCGATCCGATCTCCATTCCCTACTCCAACATTCCTGGCTGGCCCGTATCCACGGCGGCCGGGCATTCGGGGAAGCTGGTGTTTGGGAAACTGGGCAAGCTGGATATCGCCGTAATGGCCGGACGCGCTCATCTTTACGAAGGCTACACGCCCGCTCAAGTAACCATGGGGGTCCGTGTGCTGCGTCATTTGGGAGTGCGTTCCGTTGTTCTTACCAACGCCGCCGGGGGCATTAATCTGTCATACCGGCAAGGTGCATTAGTTGTGATTTCCGATCACATCAACTTACAAGGCTCGCATCCCCTCATCGGTCCGAACGACGATTCCCAAGGTCCGCGCTTTCCAGATATGTCGGAGGCGTACTCATTGGCGTATCGCCAGAAGGCGCACCAGGTGGCCAAGGAATTGAAGATTGAACTCGACGAAGGTGTATACGCGGCTCTCACGGGCCCGAGCTACGAGACGCCCGCCGAGATCCGCTACCTTCGAGCCATCGGCGCGGACCTGGTCGGGATGTCGACCGTCCCCGAAGTCATCGTGGCGAATTACTTGGGGCTACACGTGCTCGCGATTTCCTGCGTAACCAATATGGCGGCGGGGATTCTACCGCAGAAGCTGGATCATAAAGACGTGATCGAGACCGGAGAACGCGTGCGCGATACGTTGATCCGGTTCCTGAAAGCGCTGCTACCACGGCTATGAACTTGATCGAAGCAGCAATGGAAGCAAGGAAGAACGCACACGCTCCTTATTCCCACTTCCAAGTAGGCGCGGCGCTGGAAGACGCTAACGGACGCGTGTTCAGTGGCTGCAATATAGAGAATGCAACTTACGGCTTGACGCTATGCGCCGAGCGCGTGGCCGTGTTCAAAGCGATTTCCGAAGGCGCTCGCAGATTTCAACGCATCGCAGTTGCAGCCGATACCGATGTGTTAACTCCCCCCTGCGGCGCGTGCCGTCAGATTTTGTGGGAATTCTGCGGGGACATTGAAGTGACACTCGCCAACCTGCACGGCAAAACCGAAACGCTCCGGTTGAGAGATCTTTTTCCAAGGCCCTTCGATGCATCGTTTATTTAGCTGCTTTCTGCTTGCCGCCATCTGGGTGTCCGCCGAGCCGGCCGATTCCATCTACACCGCCCGCTACGTGGTCACCATGAACGCGCGGCATGACCTGATCGACGACGGCGCAGTCGCCATTCGCGGCCGAAACATTGTTGGGGTTGGGAAACGGGCCGACATCGAGAAACAGTTTCAAGCCCGTCAACATATCAACCGCCCGGACGCCATTTTGATGCCCGGCTTGATCAATACGCATACCCACGCCGCCATGTCGCTCTTCCGCGGCATCGCCGACGACATGAAGTTGCAAGACTGGCTCAATAAATTCATCTTTCCGGCCGAGGCCAAGAACGTGACGCCGGACTTCGTGCTGTGGGGCACCCGCCTGGCGTGCCTGGAAATGATGCTCTCCGGCACCACCACGTTCATCGACATGTACTACTTCGAGGACCGCGCCGCCCAAGCCACCAAGGAAGCGGGCATGCGCGGCATCCTGGGCGAGACCATGATCCGCTTCAAATCGCCCGACGCGGCCACGCCCAAAGACATGCTGCGCTTCACCGAGAAATTTCTTCAGCAGTATCACGATGACCCCACCATCATCCCCGCCGTCGCGCCCCACGCCATTTACACCAATGACGACGGCGATCTCAAAGCAGCGCGCCAGCTCGCGAACAAATACCACGCGCCGCTGACGATTCATCTCTCCGAGACGAAAACCGAAAACGATGACGCCCTGCGCACGCGCCATATGACGCCCACGCGGCTGCTGGAGTCGCTCGGTGTGCTGGATGGCTGGACTATCGTCGCTCACGGCGTCTGGCTGGACGCTATCGACGCGAAGATCCTCAAGGCGCACGGAACCGGAATCGCACATTGCCCTTCCAGCAATATGAAACTCGCCAGCGGCGTGGCGCCCGTGGTGCGGCTTCTCGCCCTCGGCATTCCGGTTGGCCTGGGCACCGATGGCCCCGCGGGCAGCAACAACGATTTCGATCTGATGGAAGAAATGAACCTGGCGGCCGATTTGCAAAAGGTCAGTACCGGCGATCCTACTGTACTTCCCGCGGAGCAAGCCGTCGCCATGGCGACCATCCTGGGGGCGCGCGCCGCGGGTCTTGAAAAGCAGATCGGCTCGCTTGAAACCGGCAAGCGTGCCGACTTGATCACCTTGCGGCTGGACCGCCCGCATGCCGTGCCGCTCTACAACGTTTATTCGCAGATTGTTTATGCGCTGAAGGCCTCCGACGTCGAAGATGTCGCCGTGGATGGGAAGCCGATCGTACGCGAGGGCCGTTCCCTCACGCTAGATGCCGCACCGATCCTCGCGAAAGCGAAGGAGTATGCCGCGAAGGTGACTGCATCTCTCCAAAAATAGTCCACATCGCAGAAGTAGTCCGCACGGCCGCAATCAAATTCCGCGAGAGTAACACCCCGTCACGTCCACTTAGCAGTTTCAAGTTTCAATCGGGGTGACTATGCAACTGAAGTTTCAGGCGTCCATCCTTTCCCTTTCCATCGGCATTGCGCTCACGCTCATGCCGGCCTATTCCACCACCATCACCACGTATAACAATTCGGCCACATGGCAAGCTGCCACTTCCGCCGGATATCAGACCGTCACCTTCGAAGGTCTGACGCCGCCGGGAACCCAAACCAACTACTACAGCGCCACTGGCGTAACCGCTTCTGGTGTGGATTTCATCGGATACAGCACCACCGGTGCGTCGGACATCCAAGTGGTGGACACCAGCGCCTTCTCCTGGTACGACTGGGGCACCGGGGACGCCTTGCTCCAGAACCTTGCCCGCCCCAATTCCGGCGCGCCCCTGCCGTACGTCAACATTGTTCTTCCCGCGAATATTACCTCGCTCGGCCTGGATCTTTTCACCACCAGTCCACAGGCGTTGAACTACACCATAACGGTGGCTGGAAACCAATACACTGTTCCCACTTTCAGCCAACCCACGCTCGCTTTCTGGGGCATCACGTCGGACACGCCCATCACTTCGCTCCAGCTCACTCTGGCTGGAACCACCTGGAATGGCGGATCGAATGAGTTGATCGACAACTTCAGTTTCGGCGCATCGGATCTGACCGCGGCTCCCGAAGCCGGCACGTATCTGCTGATTGGCTCCGGACTCATCGGATTCGTCTTGCTGCGCAAACGCCTGATGTCGGGGAAGGGTCTATAATCGAGGTTGATGACTAAGGCCAACTGGCGTCCCGCTGCTCTTTCCTTGACCGTACTGGGAGCCGTCGCGCGCCTGCTGCCGCATCCACCGAATTTCGCGCCCGTTGGCGCCACCAGCCTGTTCGCGGGCGCTCGATTGCCGCGCTGGCAGGCCTACCTGGTCCCGATGGCCCTCATGGCCGTTACCGATCCGATCCTGGCCTCGTTCTACGGCGTCCAGCCCTATACGAAATACTCGCTGTTCGTTTACGCCAGCTTCCTGATTAGCGTGTGGCTGGGGCGGCGGCTTCGCAGCACCGAGAGCATTTCCCGCATCGCGGCGGTCACCGTGCTGAACAGCATCCAATTTTTCCTCATCACTAACTTCGGAAGCTGGGTATGGTTCAAAGCGTATCCCTTGACGGCGGCAGGCCTGGCGAGCTGCTATACGGCGGCGATCCCATTTTTCGGCTGGACCCTGGCTAGCGACATCCTCTATACCGCCGTTCTCTTTGGACTCTACGCCTGGCTCAGCCGCACGGTTGCAACCAGCGAACGCGTTCCCGTCGCGGCTTGAGAAGAATCGCACTTTCTTGGTCCAGCGGCAAGGACAGCGCTTGGTCGCTCCACCTCCTCCGGCAAGACCCCAGCATTGAAGTTGTAGCGCTGGTCACCACACTCAACCAGCAGTTCGATCGCGTGGCGATGCATGCCGTGCGGCGCGAGTTGCTGGAGTCGCAAGCCGAATCGCTCGGAATTCCGCTCTGGACCGTTCCCCTTCCCTGGCCTTGTTCCAACGAGGAATACGAGGCGCGCATGCGCGATCTGTGCACCCGCGCAATCAACGCAGGCGTCGAAGCCATGGCTTTCGGCGATCTCTTTCTTGCGGACATTCGCGCCTACCGCGAGAAGCAGCTGGCGGGCACCGGCCTTGAGCCCTTGTTCCCGGTTTGGCAAATCCCGACAGACGATCTGGCCCAGACCATGATCGCGTCTGGCCTCCGAGCAAAAATCACCTGTGTCGATCCCAAGGTGCTCCCCGCCGAGTTTGCCGGCCGTGATTTCGATTCTCAATTCCTGGCCGACCTGCCCCCGGGCATCGACCCGTGCGGTGAAAACGGTGAGTTCCACTCTTTCGTTTACGATGGCCCCGGTTTCGAGCAACCTCTGGCCGTGAGCGTCGTCGAAATCTTGGAGCGAGATGGCTTCGTTTTCGCCGATCTGATCAGGCTCTAGTATCTAAGTGATTGATAAATATGTACGGTCCTTTTGCGATGCGATTGCAACTAGAACCTTGCCATACCGCCATCATGGTGATATGCTTATATCAGTTGATAATAATACACTAAGATTGTTATCGAGGGACGAGTCACCCCATGGACTTCAACCGATTCACCGAAAAGCTCCAAGAGGCCGTTCGAGCGGCCCAATCCATTGCCGTTCAACACGGGAACCAGCAGATTGACACTGAACACCTGATGCTGGCTCTCCTCGACCAGGAGGGTGGCTTGGCTCCCTCTATCCTGAACAAGGCGGACATCCGTGTGGACGCCCTGAGGACTCGTTTTCAGCAGGAAGTGGATCGCCTGCCCAAGGTGTCTGGTTCCTCAGGCGGTCCCGATCAGGTTTACGTCACCAATCGGATTACCAAGCTGCTGTCGCAGGCCGAGGACGACGCCAAACGCCTGAAGGATGACTACGTGTCTGTGGAGCACGTGTTGCTGGCCGCCACCGAGGACACGGGCGCAACTGGTAAGCTATTCCGCGAGTTCGGCATCACACGCGAACGCCTAATGCGGGCGCTACAAGAGGTCCGCGGCAGCCAGCGCGTGACCACCCAAAACCCCGAGGCGACGTATGAAGCGCTCGAAAAATACGGCCGCGATCTCACGCAGTTCGCTTCTCAAGGCAAGCTGGATCCGGTAATCGGCCGCGACGAGGAAATCCGCCGCGTTATCCAGGTACTTTCGCGCCGCACCAAGAACAACCCGGTGCTCATCGGCGAGCCCGGCGTCGGAAAGACCGCCATCGTGGAAGGTTTGGCCCAGCGCATCGTGCGCGGCGACGTTCCCGAAGGCTTGAAGGATAAACGCGTGGTCGCGCTCGATATGGGCGCGCTCATCGCAGGCGCTAAGTTCCGTGGCGAATTCGAAGAGCGCCTCAAGGCCGTTTTGAAAGAAGTGCAGACCGCTGAAGGCCAGATCATTCTATTCATCGACGAGCTGCACACAGTGGTGGGCGCGGGTAAAGCCGAGGGCGCGATGGACGCAGGCAATCTGCTCAAGCCCATGCTCGCTCGCGGCGAGTTGCATTGCATCGGCGCAACCACGCTGGACGAATACCGCAAGTACATCGAAAAGGATGCCGCTCTCGAGCGCCGCTTCCAGACCGTGTTTGTGGATCAGCCGAGCGTGGAAGACACCATTTCCATCCTGCGCGGACTGCGTGAGCGGTACGAAACCCACCATGGCGTTCGAATCAAAGACTCCGCTTTGGTAGCGGCAGCGGTGCTTTCCAACCGCTACATCACCGATCGCTTCTTGCCCGACAAAGCCATCGATCTGGTGGACGAAGCAGGCGCCAAGCTGCGCACCGAGATCGATTCCATGCCGGCCGATCTGGACGAAATCCTGCGCCGCATCATGCAGCTGGAAATCGAGCGCGAGGCTTTGAAAAAGGAGTCCGACGCCGCTTCCAAGGATCGGCTGAAGAAGATCGAAAAGGAAATTGCCGACCTGAAGTCGGAGTCTGACGCGCTCAAAGCTCAGTGGCAGGCCGAGAAAGAAGGCGTGCAAAAGCTACGAGAACTCCGCCAGCAGATTGAACAGGTGAAGATCGATATCGAAAAGGCCGAGCGCCAGTACGATTTGAATCGCGCCGCCCAACTGAAGTACGGCAATCTCACCGAACTGGAAAGCAAGCTTCGGACCGAGGAAACACGCCTCGCCGAGAAGCAGTCCGGCAAACGGCTGCTGAAAGAGGAAGTAGACGAAGAAGACATCGCTCAAGTGGTCAGCCGCTGGACTGGCGTTCCGGTAACGAAACTGCTGGAAGGCGAGATGCAGAAGCTGCTGCACCTCGAAGAAGAGCTTCACGAACGCGTTATCGGACAGGACGAAGCCGTCCAGGCGGTGGCGGAGGCCGTAATGCGCGCCCGGTCCGGTCTCAAGGATCCCAACCGTCCCATCGGAAGTTTCATCTTTTTAGGGCCTACCGGCGTGGGCAAAACCGAGCTCGCCCGGGCCTTGGCCGAGTATTTGTTCGATGACGAGAAAGCCATGATCCGCATCGATATGTCCGAGTACCAAGAGAAACATACGGTTGCCCGGCTGCTGGGCGCGCCCCCCGGTTACATCGGTTACGAAGAAGGCGGTCAGCTAACGGAATCCGTCCGGCGTCGTCCATACTGTGTAATCCTTTTCGACGAAATCGAGAAGGCGCATTCAGACGTGTTCAACGTGTTGCTGCAGATTCTAGACGACGGCCGCCTTACGGACGGTCAGGGCCGCACGGTCGACTTCAAGAACACCATCGTAATAATGACGTCCAACATCGGCAGCCCGCGCATCTTGGAATATAGAGGGACTTTTTCGGGTGAAGGGTTCGAACGCATGAAGGAAACGGTGCTCGGAGAGTTGCGCGGTCACTTCCGTCCGGAATTCCTGAATCGCGTCGATGAGATCATTGTGTTCCACGCACTCACCGAAGAACACCTGAAGCAGATTGTGGAAATTCAGTTGGGTAGCCTGCGCAAGCGGCTGGCTGACCGTCACATTGACCTTGAATTGACGGATCGGGCTCGCGGACATCTGGTCCGCTCGGGCTACGATCCAAGCTACGGCGCCCGGCCGTTGAAACGGGCCATCCAGCGCGAGATTGAAACGCCACTAGCGCGCCGGATTCTCGGAGGCGAGGTCAGGGATGGCCATCACATTGTGGTGGACGTTGACCCTGCCGGTAACCTGCTTTTTGAATCTAAAATTGCGAGCCGCGAGCGTGAAGCGGCTCTAAAGGAAGCTTAAGCCCAGGAGGGCCTAACCAACTATGAAGGGTCATATCAGCAAATCTACGGCGATTTTGCTCGCTGTCATTGCCATGCTGGCGGGTGCGCTTATCATCACGATCAGCACCCCCAGTCGCATTCCAGTTTTTGCGGACACCTCTCGGGCTGCCGAGACTGGTCCCATCACCACTTTCGCTCCCGTAGTGAAACGCGCCATGCCGGCGGTGGTTAACATCTCTTCTTCGAAGGTGGTGAAGGAGCAGCCGGAAGGCCTCTTCAACGATCCATTTTTCCGGCAGTTCTTTGGCAACCGCATGCCGCAGCAGGAACAGCCGCGCTCCCAACGCGCCACCAGTCTTGGTTCGGGGGTGGTGGTGAGTCCCGATGGCTACATCTTGACGAATAACCACGTCGTGGACGGCGCAACCGACGTGAAAGTGTCCTTTGCGGACAAAGAAGAATATCCGGCCAAGGTAATCGGTACCGACAAATACACCGATGTGGCCGTGTTGAAGATCAACAAAACCGGGCTTACTACGCTGCCGTTCGCCAATTCCGCTCGCGCTGAAGTGGGCGATGTCGTTTTGGCGATTGGCGAGCCGTTCGGCCTGGGCCAGACCGTGACCATGGGAATCATCAGCGCCAAAGGCCGTGCGGGTCTTGGCATCGAGCGGTTTGAAGACTTCATCCAGACCGATGCCGCCATCAACCGCGGCAACTCGGGCGGCGCACTCATCGACACGCGTGGGGATTTGGTCGGCATCAATACGGCCATCCTGTCCGGTGAGACAGGCGGCAACCAGGGTATCGGTTTCGCGATCCCTGCCAATCTGGCCCGCAACATCATGGACCAGATCATGAGTAAGGGCAAGGTCACCCGCGGCTTCCTGGGCATTCTCCCGCAGGAATTGACGCCGGATATGGCCAAGGCGTTCGGAGTTCCCAATACTCACGGCGTAGCAATCGCACAAGTGGAACCCGACAGTCCCGCTCAGAAAGCTGGGCTCAAAGTTGGCGATGTCATTACTGCCGTCAACGGTATTCCCGCGGAGGACGTAAACTCATTCCGGCTGCAAGTGGCTGGTTTTGCCCCTGGCACCACCGTGCACTTGAAGATCGACCGTAGCGGCCAGACGCTCGATCTGCCCGTGACTCTCAGCGAGTTCCACCTCGAAGCCGAGAATAAGGGCGATAACGAAGGCAACCTGCCGAGTGGCGGCGAGAAGGGCGCCTTGAAAGGCCTTTCGGTTCAAGGCTTGACGCCTGACCTGCGACAGCAGCTCCAGATTCCGGCAGGTACCCAGGGTGTTGTCATCACCGATGTCGACCCTGAGTCGGCTGCCTCGGCTGCCGGTCTTCAACAGGGCGACATCATCGTCTCGGTGGATCGCAAGCCCGTTACGACGGTTTCAGAGTTCAATAGCGCAGTACGCGCGAGCGCTTCCCGCGAATCCACGCTCCTGTTGGTAAAACGTGGACAAGGCACGCAGTTTGTTGTAGTTCCGAACAAGTAACCGTCCTCCTCGGCGGTGAAAGTTTAGCGTTACCGAAGCAGGTTTCTTTAGTGAAACCTGCTTCTTTTTGTCTCCAAATGCATCCAAAGTTTAGGAGCGATCTCAGGAAGCGTTGAACTTATGAGCAAGCAAAGCAAAAGCTGGCCAACCTTCTTCGCCGAGCCTCCCCTGCCCTGGCAGCCCTCGGCCGATGTCTATCGCACGAAGGACGGCTGGCTGGTGAAATTCGACTTGGCGGGTGTCCTGATCTCGGACGTCGCCGTCACCTTGCGTGGGCGGCGTCTGTCGATTAGCGGCTTCCGTCGCGACTCGTTCCTGGAGGAGGGCGCAAGCCATTACTCCATGGAGATCTCGTATAACCGCTTCGAGCGCTCCCTGATGATGCCTGCGAATCTCGAAAGCGCCCGCGTGGCCATTGCGTCGCGGGAAGGATTGTTGTTGGTGAGGATGATCACCGAAGGGAAAGAAAATGTCTGAACAACCTATTGTCTACACGCTACCGGTATTGCCGCTGAAAAGCGCGGTGTTATTCCCCTACCTGCTGATGCCTTTATCGGCGGGCCGGTCGGCGTCCATCGCCGCGGTGGAAGCCGCGCTCGCTACCGAGTCGAAGGAAATCTTAGTATTTACGCAGCGCGATCCCGATGTCGACTCGCCCACCAAGGACGATCTGTATTCCATCGGGACCAAAGCTGTCATCCGCAAGATGAATCGTTCCGGCGAAGGCCATCTGGAGTTGATGGTTCTGGGCATGGAGCGTGTGACGCTGTTGAAGGTCGATTCCTCCGAGCCGTTCCTCAACGGCCGCGCCACTCCGTTGGCGTTGCCCGACGACAAGGGTCCTGAGATTGAAGCCCTGCAGGGCGCACTGGTGGAACTCGCCAGCGAAGCGCTGACCCTGGCCCAACCGAACACCCCGCAAGAGTTGCGTGGATTACTCGCGTCCAATGACGACCCATTGCGTCTGACGTTCGTTCTCTCGGCCATGTTCAGCCTGGACGCCGAGAAGGCTCAATCGCTGCTGGAGGCGCCCACGCGCGCCGAAGCTCTGCGCATGATGCATCGATACCTGATGCATGAAGTGCAGGTGCTCGAACTGCGCCACAAGATCACCACCGAAGCTCGCACCGAAATGAGCAAGGAGCAGCACGACTATTTGCTGCGCCAGCAGATGCGGGCGATTCAACAAGAGCTGGGTGAAAAAGGCGGAGAACAGGCCGAAGCGCAACAGTTGCGCGAACGCTTGGAGAAGGCCGAGCTGCCCGAGGACATTCTGAAGGAAGCCAAGCGCGAGCTGGATCGCCTGGAAAAACTGCCTCCGGGCGCGCCCGACTACAACGTCATCCGGACGTACCTGGATTACGTCCTCGAGTTGCCATGGAGGAAGAGCACCGAGGATTCGCTGGACATCGCGAAAGCTCGCCAAGTTTTGGACGAAGATCACTTCGGTTTGAAAGACGTGAAGGAGCGAATACTCGAACATCTTGGTGTGTTAAAGCTGAACCCTAACGCAAAGGCGCCGATCCTTTGCTTCGTCGGCCCTCCCGGGGTTGGTAAGACTTCGCTGGGCCAGTCCATCGCACGTGCCTTGAATCGCAAGTTCGAGCGCATGAGCTTGGGCGGCCTGCATGACGAAGCCGAACTGCGCGGCCATCGCCGGACATACATCGGCGCAATGCCGGGCCGTGTGATTCAAGCCATGCGACGCGCGGGCGCGAACAATCCCGTCCTGATGCTCGACGAAGTGGACAAGCTGGGTCACGATTTCCGTGGCGATCCGGCGCACGCTTTGCTAGAGATCCTGGATCCGGAGCAGAACAAATCGTTCCGCGATAATTATCTGGATCTGCCGTTCGACTTGTCGAAGGTGCTGTTCGTCACCACGGCGAACGCGCTGGATACGATCCCGCGGCCGTTGCTCGATCGTATGGAGATCCTCCGGCTGGCCGGCTACAGCGAAGAAGAGAAGCTCGAAATCGCGAAGCGCTATCTGATTCCGAAACAGCTCAAAGAAACCGGGCTGACAGCGGAGCAGTGCGTCCTTCCGGACGATACGGTGCGCAAGATCATCTCGGGCTACACGCGCGAAGCTGGCCTTCGAAGGCTGGAGCGGGCGATCGGACGCGTGACCCGCAAAGTCGCGCTGAAATTCGCCGAAGGCGCTGCCGGACCGTTCACGGTGACGCTGGACGAATTGTCCGAAATGCTCGGACCTGAGCCGTTCAACCAGGAAGAAGCGCGGCGCGATCTGCCACCTGGGGTCGCAACCGGCTTGGCCTGGACCGAAACCGGCGGCGATGTCCTCTACATCGAAGGCACGCTGTTACCGGACGGCAAGGGTTTGACCCTCACTGGCCAACTCGGTGAAGTGATGCAGGAGTCCGTCAAAGCGGCCCAGAGCTACATCTGGTCGCACGCGGGCGATTTCGACATCGATCCGATGTTGTTCAAGAACTCGGGCGTACACGTTCACGTTCCGGCGGGTGCAATCCCGAAAGACGGGCCGTCGGCCGGCGTCACTATGGCCACCGCATTGACGTCGCTTTATACCAAGCTGCCGGCGCGCAGCGATGTTGCGATGACTGGCGAGATCACGCTAACCGGATTGGTGCTGCCCATCGGCGGCATCAAGGAAAAGGTGCTGGCGGCGCGGCGGGCGGGCATTCACACCGTGATCATGCCTAAGGCGAACCAGAAGGATCTGCGCGATCTTCCCGAGGAAGTTCGCAAAGAGATGGAGTTCATCTTCGCCCAGCGCGTGGAAGACGTCCTACAAACGGCGATTCCACAACTGGCCGAGCGGATGGACGCCACCAAGACCCGGCCGATCATTCACGCGGCCTAACAGCCGCGAAGCCGGGTGGTAGACAGTAGAGCGCGGAGACATTTCAGACATGTCCTCCGCGCTTTTTTTGTACCTGTCCGCGGCACAGCTAGTCGGGCTGTGGCAACGTCCCAAACTCGTCAGGATGCTTCGACACAAACGCGAACAACAGATCCGTAAGGTCATATGGATATGCAAAGAACTCGGCGTCTAAAGTTTCCAATTCGTCGAGCGTTTCATCGGAAAACTCGGCTGCTGCCGCGGAAATGGCCTCGGGAGTTGGGGGCAGCCCGGCAGGGAACCCACAGGCTATCGCACGCCCACAAATTTCTGCCGTGCGCGGAGCGCCGATCGCTTCCAGTGCCTGCGCAACGAACGGCGCTGTTTCGGCGCTGCTGTTCAGGAAGTACTGAGAGAAACCACCGTTGTTGACCTGGGACTCAACCGCCCAAATGCTAGAGAACACCTTCTGCGGAACGGACTGACCTTCAAAGTCTTCTTTTCCAAACTTTGTCCTCTCCGATTCGGACAGGTCTATCAGGATACTATTTCTATTCATGGAGCGACGCTCAAATGCATTATAAGAGTCAGGGGCTACTCCATGAATATTCAAGGCAAGATCGTGGTCGTCACCGGCGGCGCCAACGGAATTGGCCGCGCTCTGTGCCGGAGGTTTGCGGCGGAAGGCGCGAAAGCGGTGGTGGTGGCCGACATCGAGCACTAAGCGGCGCGCCGAGTGGCGGCCGAGATTGGCGGCTGGGACGTCAACGCCAACGTCTCGAGCGAATCCGACATCCAGATGCTGGTGGATGAAGTCCTCAGGCGCTATGGACAAATCGATCTCTTTTGTTCCAACGCGGGCGTCGGAGTGGACGGCGATTGCTGCGCGCCCGATCGCGATTGGCTGCGCTCCTGGGAAGTGAACGTGATGGGCCATGTCTATGCCGCGCGCGCCGTTCTGCCGGGCATGCTGGCGCGCCACGAAGGCTATCTGCTCAACACCGTCTCGGCTGCCGGTCTGCTCACCATGCTGGGCTCCGCGCCGTACACGGTTTCAAAACACGCCGCGCTTAAGCCTGGCCGAGTGGCTCAGCATTACTTATGGCGACCAGGGGATCAAGGTTTCCGCGCTGTGCCCGATGGGCGTAAAGACCCGCATGCTGGAGCGCGGCGAATTCGGCGGCGGCACATTCCTGCTGGACGATGCGATGCACCCCGACGAAGTCGCTGAAGCCGTGATTCAAGGTCTGGACGCCGAACATTTCCTGATCGCTCCGCACCCCAAGGTATTGGAGTACGTCCGCCGCAAAGCCGACGACTATGACCGCTGGCTGGCCGGAATGCGCCGGCTGCAGGCCAGCATGGTCCCGCTGAAGGCGCCCTCGTAATCAGCCGCGCGCCTTTAACGTTGTGATTGAGCACCGATGTTTCGGCGTCACCTTGGCGACCGCGCTGACCTCGCTTTATACCAAACTGCCGACTCGCAGCGATGTTGCGATGACAGGTGAGATTACGCTGACAGGTTTAGTGCTGCCCATCGGCGGCATCAAAGAGAAGGTGCTGGCGGCGCGGGGCTGGAATCCATACCGTGATCATGCCTAATTCACGCGGCCTGACAGTCGCGAAGCCGGTTTGTAGACCACAGAGCGCGGAGACATTTTAGACATGTTCTCCGCGCTTTTTTGTGCTTGAACACCAGCCTAATCAGAAAGTCGCTGATGGATTCTTCCGCCTCATCCAGGGGAAACACCGAGGAGCACTGCACCCTACCTTTTTGTGACTCTCTCGGACAATGTAATTTACCACCTGAGGCGGACAAACGCGGAGTTCAGTTTGGCCACCTGCGGCGATCCCCTTGACTTCTTGGGGGTTGGCGTTCTCCGCGCTTTTGTAGCGCGGTTCCTATAATGAGACAATATGCGCACGGCGGAACGTGCTCGACCGTGGATAGCAGCCGTCTTCATTGCGCTCTGTGCGATCTGGTATTTCAAACAGAACGTGCTGAACGTCATCCCCACCCCGGGGCTCAGCGACTTCCGCTTCTATTACTACGCCGCACAACACATCCTGCATGGCGAATCACCTTACCTGACAGCCGACTACATCTACCCTCCGCTGCTGGCTTGCGCGATGGTCCCGCTAGCGTTTTTCGACTATTTCACTGCCCGTTGGATTTGGTTCCTATTCTCTCACGCGTGTTTTCTCACCGCCGCTTGTCTGCTGTGGCGGCGTATGGGCCGCGGTTGGCTGGCTGCGTCGGTGGTCGCGCTGGTATGGTCCACCGGGTGGGCGGCGCAAGACGGATTCCCGACCGGTCAGCCGGATTCGCTTCTCACACTGCTAATTGTCGCGGCTTGCGTCGGCGCGGGCTGGGCTCAAGGCGCTGCGGCCGGAGCGGGCTTCGCTATAAAGCTGATACCAGGCGTACTCGGCCTGCTCGCCCCGCTGGAACGGAATTGGCGAGGGCTGGCGGCGTTTCTCGCCGGCACCGCATTTCTGATGGGGGTTCCGTGGGCGATCGTCTCGTTTTTGGACGGCCCCATGAAACCGGCAAATACCGGCTACTTGTTCGGGACTCCCTGCGTACTGAGCTGGTCATTACCATCCGTCGCACTGCGGCTGTTGGAACCGCCCGGCCCGGACGGGAAGCTTCCCAACGACTGGGTGAACGGTTGGGATCTACCACGACTGCATTTGTCATCCGAACAAAAGCTACTATCGGTCTCGGTAGCCTTTGTGACCTTGGCCGCGGGGCTCGCGCTCCTACTATTCAAGACCCGCGGCAGATTGAACGCGGAGCAAATTCCTATAGCCGGAACAGCGCTGGTCGCACTCGCGCTGGCCGCTTCGCCTATTGCGTGGTGGCACTATCAAGCCATGCAATATCCAGGTGTGGCACTGCTACTGTTTTACGCTATCCGAAATCGTGATTGGCGTCGCCTGTGCTCGTCGCTGGCTTGCGCGGTGGTTCTTTTTCCACTACCTGCCGCCGTGCTCCGCTACTACTACAATCAGCAGGAGCGCTGGCCGGATGCGCCCGGGCTGATGTACTTCTGGACTTCCGTGACGCCCGTCGCATCGCTACTCCTGTTTGGACTACTGCTGAGCAGCTTAGTTCCGAAGGCGGCGCCTGGAATCGCGGATCAGGCCCGCGCCTTCAACAAAACTTTGTCAGAATAGATCAGCACCAGTTCATCGTTCTGATTGAGCACCGATGTTTCGAACGTCACCAGTCCGCGACCCGGCTCTTTCAACTCTTTCGAAATCACTTTTTTCAACACGTGAATGGTATCGCCGATAAACACAGGCCGCGTGAACCGCAGCCGGTCCACGCCATAAAACGCAACCACGGTGTCTTGTACTTGATTCATCTGCACCCCCAGCCCCACCGCGATGCTGAACACCAGCGTGCCATGCGCGATGCGCCGGCCAAATGGCCCTTTCGCGGCGTACGTCTCGCTCATGTGCAGCTCCACAAAATCGCCCGAAATTCCGGCGAAGTTGACGATGTCGGTCTCCGTGATGGTGCGCGTGCGCGACGTGCTGACGCTATCGAGCGCGAACTCTTCAAAATACAGGCTCATCAACCGTCCTCCTGGCGGCTTGCTTCGCTTGACAGAACCACACGTGTATCCTACCTTGAGAATTCATGCGAAAAAAAGTCACCGTAGTGGGAGCTGGGAACGTTGGCGCGAATTGTGCGCTTCGGATCGCCGGCAAAGAATTAGCGGACGTCGTGCTGGTGGACGTCGTGGAAGGTGTTCCACAAGGCAAGGGTCTCGACCTGCTCGAATCCGGGCCCGTGGAAGGATACGACGTCAGTATCACCGGAGCCAATGATTACGGACCTACGGCGAACTCCGACGTCGTCGTCATCACGGCCGGTTTTCCACGCAAGCCGGGAATGAGCCGCGACGATCTGCTGATCGCCAATTACGAGGTCGTCAAGTCCGCCACCGAGCAGGTCGTGAAGGCTTCACCCAACGCCATCCTGATCCTGGTGACCAATCCTCTGGACGCCATGTGCTGGACCGCGTTCCAAGTTTCAAAATTTCCTAAGACTCGCGTCATCGGCATGGCCGGCGTTCTGGATACCGCGCGTTTCCGCACCTTCATCGCGGATGAGCTGAATGTTTCCGTAACCAACGTCACCGCGCTGGTGCTGGGCGGACACGGCGACACCATGGTTCCCATCTCACGACTCACCAACGTCTCCGGCATTCCGCTGAGCGAACTGTTGGATCAACCGACCATCGACCGCCTGGTGCAGCGCGCACGCGATGGCGGCGCCGAGATCGTGAAATACCTCAAGACCGGAAGCGCCTATTATGCGCCCTCCGCGGCCGCCGTTGAGATGGTGGAATCCATCTTGAAAGATAAGAAAAAGGTGCTGCCGTGCGCCGCATATCTCGAAGGCGAGTACGGCATCAAAGGCCTGTATGTTGGCGTGCCGGTGAAGCTGGGCGCTAAAGGCATTGAGAAGATTTACGAGATCAAGCTGGAATCCGGCGAGCAGGCCGCGCTGCAAAAGAGCGCCGCCGCCGTGCAGGAACTGGTCGACGTGATCAAAACCAAGATGTAGCGCTCTTCACCTCCCGTCACCTGGTCTTTGGCGGCTGAAGTGCGTACTCCATAGGGAGGAGATACACAAAAATGAAGCGTCTAATCGCACTTGCCCTATTTCTTGGCGTGTCCAGCGTGGCTGTCTTGCAGCCCCTCATGGCCCAGATAGTGGTTGTTACTCATCATCGCCGTCATCATCGGCGCCACCACCACCCTCATGCTTTGATCGTTGTGCGCCCGTAAATGTATGCCCGGCGTCCCGCGCGCGCGAGTGATCGAACCGACCGCGCGGGGTCATCTGACTGAATATGGTCAAACGGGGAAAGTGGCGCACCCACTCCGCAAGCTACCTCGACCTGTGTTTTAGGACGAAATAGGTGGGGTTGGACTTTGCCGGCGGATGTCCCGAAGCAGTTTGCGAAATGCCTCGACTTCCTCCGGATGCCCGGGGTCTTGGTAAGGAAGCGAAAACACTGGCGGCTTAGCACCGGGGATCGGAACGGCGCGGTCTGGCAAGCTTTTGGGATCGACAACAACTTTTGCCATGTTCCTTTAGTTTAGCCGGAATATATAGGCGGACATTGGATTCCAAACGCGCTATCGTTCGGGCATGCTTGCGAGATATATCCTCACGGCCGACCGTGAATCTGGGCCGCTCGCCCTTGAGGCCGCTATACTTGACTTAGATGCATGAAATGGCCGTTTTTTGGCTCCGTATGGCTACGGCGCTCTATGGGGTTGGGCTGCTGCACGTCATGGCGGTCTTGCTCCGCCGGCGCGAAGGCTTCCTAAAACCCGCGCTTTTCGCCTTTCTCATCGCCGCGGTTCTGCATTTTGTCGCCATCGTGGAGATGACCGTCTCACTCGGCCATCTGCCCGTCGACACGTTCTTTGAATCCGCCACGGTCTGCGCCTTCCTGATCGCTGTCCTGTTTCTCTTCGTCTACTGGCGTTACGATGCCGCCAGCCTCAGCGTGTGCATCTTTCCGCTGGTCTTCGTCCTCACGCAAGTGGGCGCGATGGAAACGCCCATCGGCTCCTGGCCCAGCACCAACGTGCGCGCCCTGCTGCTGGTACACGTGATGATGGTGCTGCTGGGCTACGCGTCGCTGCTGCTCACCGCCGTCGCCTCCTGCTTTTATTTGATTCAAGAACGCCAGCTCAAGCGAAAGAAGCCGCTCGATCTGCCCGAATATCTCGCGCAGCTTTTCAAGCGCCTGCCTCCGCTGGCGACGCTCGACAACCTGATCACCAACGCCATGAGCTTTGGATTCGTTTTCATCACGCTCGGAGTCATCGCGGGCAGCACTTGGGCGTTCATCGACGCGGGCACCGCCTGGATTCGCGATCCGCGCATCGCTCTCGCCTTCATCACCTGGGGCTTCTATCTCACCATGGTCTTCCTCCGCCAGACTGCCGGGTGGAGGGGCCGCAAGGCCGCGATGATGGCCGTGGCCGTGCTCTGTTGCTCCGGCCTTACCTGGGCCGCGCACGTGGGGCTTCGCAGCCTAATCGCCAAATGAAATTCTCCATCACAGGCGTGAATCACCGGAGCGCACCAGTTGAGGTGCGTGAACGCCTGGCGTTTGACGAAAGCGCACTGTCACAAGCACTGATTTCACTCAAAGGGCGGCCGGGATTCTGCGAAGGCATGATCCTTTCCACCTGCAATCGCGTGGAAGTGGCGCTCACCTGCGAAGAGAATTCCGATTCACCGGTGGCCGTCGACCAATTCCTGGCCGACACCCGGCAGGTCCAGCGCGAGTGGGTTACGCCTTACCTCTACCGCTTCGAAGATAGCGAGGCTATTCGTCATCTTTTCCGGGTGGCCTCGAGCCTGGACTCCATGGTGGTGGGCGAGCCGCAGATTCTCGGGCAGCTCAAGTCGGCTTACTCGCTCGCCAAGGAACACGGCGCCGTCACCGGATTCATGGACACGCTGCTAACCCGCGCGTTCAACGTCGCCAAGCGCGTGAGGTCGGAAACTGACATCGGCGAAAACGCCGTCTCGGTCAGCTATGCAGCCGTGGAGCTGGCGCGCGAGATTTTCGGTTCGTTGCAAGGCAAGAAAGTCATGATCGTGGGCGCCGGGAAGATGTCGGAGCTCGCGGCCCGCCATTTGCGGCGCAGCGGCGCGGGGCAGATCCTGGTGACCAACCGCACGCACGAGCGCGCCCTCGAAATGGTGGAGCTGTTCGACGGCAAGCTGGTGGATTACACGCGCTTCCTCTCTGCGCTGCCCGAAGTAGACATCGTGATCGCATCCAGCGGCGCTCCGCACTACATCATCCTGCGCGACGACATGAAGAAGGTGCTGGAGGCGCGCCGCAACAAGCCGATGTTCCTGATCGACATCGCGGTGCCCCGCAACATTGAGCCTACCGTTAACGAGCTGGACAACGTCTTCCTCTACGATATCGACGACCTGCAGAAGGTGATCGAGACCAATCTGCAGGGCCGCCAGGATTCCGCCGAAGACGCCGAGGCCATCATTCACGAGGAAGTGGAGCGCATGGTTGCGCGCCTGAAAGCTCGCGAAGTGGCGCCCACCATCGTCAAGCTTCAGGAAGAACTGGAACGCTTGCGCGCGGGTGAAATTGCGCGCTGGCGAGCCAAACTCGGGACGCTGACTCCGGAGCAGGAACAGGCTATCGAGGCGTTCACCAAGAGCATGATGAACAAGGTGGCCCACGGGCCAATTTCCGAAATTCGCCGGCAAGCCTCGCAGCCCGATGGGCACCATATCATCAGCGCGGTCCGAAAGGTTTTCCGCCTCGATTGACATGTTAGGTCTGGCATGCTGACGATCGGTTCGCGAGGTTCCCAGCTCGCCCTCTGGCAAGCGCACTGGATTCAGGCCCGTCTCGAAAAGTTGGGCGAGCAATGCCGCATTGCAATCATCAAGACGACGGGCGACAAGATCACCGACATTGCGCTTTCTCAAGTGGGGTCGAAAGGGCTTTTCACCAAGGAGATCGAAGAGGCGCTGCTCGCGGGCGCGATCGACCTTGCCGTTCATAGCTTGAAGGACATGCCCACCGATTTGCCGCCTGGCCTGACGCTGGCGGCGATCCCGGAGCGCGAAGATCCGCGTGATGCTTTGATTGGCCGCGCTTTGGCCGATCTCGCGCCGGGCGCCCGCGTGGGTACGGGTTCACTGCGCCGGGCCGCGCAGCTTCGGGCTCTTCGACCCGATTTGCAGATCGAAGATATTCGTGGCAACGTCGATACGCGCTTGCGCAAATTGGATGAAGGCCGCTACGACGCGATCGTGCTTGCTTCGGCTGGATTGCGGCGCTTGGGCTGGGAAAATCGAATCACTGAACTTTTTGATCCGGGAATCATGTGCCCGGCGGTTGGACAAGGCGCCCTTGCAGTTGAGACTCGCGACGATGGCGGCCCCGCATTCCAGATTACCCAGCGATTGGAAGATTTTGAAACTCGATCCGCCGTCAACGCCGAACGCTCGGTTCTGGCTTCGCTCGGCGGCGGCTGCCAGGCGCCCATTGGCGCGCACGCCTTTATCAACAAGGAAGTCCTTTTCGTCCTCGCGCTCATTGTTTCGCCCGATGGCGTACAGGTAGTCCGCAAAGAGACGCAGGGGCCAGTAGCCCACGCAGCAGCCCTCGGCCAAGGCCTAGCGGAACAACTGCTCGCGGCGGGCGGGAAACAGATTCTCGACGCCGTCTACGCGAAATCATGAACAAGGTCTACCTCGTCGGCGCGGGCCCCGGCGATCCCGGCCTCATCACCTGGAAGGGCCGCAAATTGCTCGCGATCGCGGACTCCATTCTGTACGACAACCTTGCTAATGAGCATCTGCTCGATCTGGCGCCCAAACACTGCGAGCGAGTTTACGTTGGCAAGAAGAAATCGGTGCACGCTTTTCCGCAGGAAGAAATCTGCGCCATGATGATCGACCGGGCGCGCCGCGGTCTCAATGTGGTGCGGCTGAAAGGCGGCGACCCGTTCATCTTCGGGCGCGGCGGCGAAGAGCTCGAAGCATTGGCTGACGCCGGCATTGCGTTCGAAGTCGTGCCCGGAGTGACTTCGCCGTTGGGGATCGCGGCCTACAGCGGAATTCCGCTTACGCATCGCGCCCACAACAAGGTGTTGACCTTCGTCACCGGCCATGATGTGCATGGCATCGATTGGAGCAAGGTCGGGCAAACCGAAACGCTCGTCATCTTCATGGGTATTTTCTCCATTCGCGATATTGCGGCCGAAATCATGCGGCATGGACGTTCCGGCGAAACGCCCGCCGTCGCGGTGCGATGGGGAACGCGGCCCGATCAGGAAACCGTGACGGGAACTCTTGCAACCATTGCGGATTGCATCGAGCACGCCGATTTGAAGCCGCCCGCAACCGTCATCATCGGCGAAGTTGTGGCACTGCGAGAAAAGATCGACTGGTTCGAAAAGCTGCCTTTGTTCGGGCGCAAAATCGTGGTGACCCGTGCCGCGGATCAGGCCGCCGAATTATCGGACCGGCTGCGCGAGCTGGGGGCCGATGCGATCGAACTGCCGGTAATCGCGCTGGAACCGCCAACGGATCCCGCACCGCTCGACCGAGCCATCGAAAAGCTGGCCAGTTATGACTGGCTGATTTTCACCAGCGCGAACGGGGTGCGATTCTTCCTCGACCGATTGGATCAATCGCGGCATGATCTGCGCGCGCTCAAAGCGCGAATCTGCGCCATCGGGCCCGCCACACGGAAGGCCATCGAGGATCTGCATCTCAAAGTGGATCTGATGCCCGAGGAGTACGTCGCCGAAAGCCTCGTTAAAGCATTTGCGTCAGAAAATCTCGATGGCAAAAAGATACTGCTTCCGCGCGCCGCCGTGGCCCGCGATGTCATCCCGATTGAATTGGCCAAATTAGGCGCGCAGATAGACGTTGTGGAAGCCTACAGAAATGTTGTTCCAGTGAATGCGACAACCCGCGCCCATGAAATTCTCTCGGGGGAGAAAAAACCCGATTGGATCACCTTCACGAGTTCCTCCACGGTGAAGAACCTGCTCGCGATCGCAGGCCGTGAAGCCCTCGAAGGCATTCGCCTCGCCTCCATCGGTCCAGTAACTTCATCGACGTTGTCGGCGCATGGGCTAACGGTGGACGCCGAAGCCAAGCAATTCACGCTGGACGGATTGGTCGACGCGATCCTCGCGTTCTACCAGATATAGTCTTTCGCCTCATCACGGCGTTCGTAGCTGTCGAGCACATGCACGACGCGAAGCTTTTTCAAACGCGTGGGATTCAACGCGCCGATCGGAATGTAGATGATCCTCCGATTCAGATGCGCGGCAATCGACCGAAAAATCGAGCGCGGCGGCTTCGATGCCACATACACGACGAAGCGCTGCTTGGAATAATCCAGAGCGGCCATCAACAGACGTTCCGGCTTGTTTTGCGCGAACTCGTAATCCGGATCGGTCCACACATCCAGCATGCGGCGCGGCGGCAGCGCCATCAGGAATCCGCCATACTCGGCGCGGCCGATTCCGGGCCCCACCAAATGCTGGAACGGATGCGTGGAATAAAACGCCATGTCCGACTCGTTCTGATGCTCGCCCAGCCAGGTGGTCAGGTACTGATAGCGATCTTCCGGATCTTCATCGAAAATCACCACGGTCGCTCCCACTTCGCCGGCGATGCGATCCAGTTGCCGCACATAGATCTTCGCCTCATGCCAATTGCGGATGGTCTCGCGCAAGTCGATCCCGTCGAGGATGGATGTCGTAAAAGGCTCGGTGCGCGATCGCTCTTCCGACAGCAGGCTTTTCGCCTTGCGCTTCAGGAAGCGGCCGTAATCCTCGATTACCAGATCCTCGGGCGGATAGGAGCAGATGGCGGTTCCGTCGGTTTGCCGCGCCCATTCGCCTTCAAACTTCTCCTTCTTGCGCTCCTTCAGCCCGCGCGGCACCAAACGCTGCTTGGGACGCGGAAGACGGCGGCGCAACCGCAGTTTTTTGGTGTTGAACCAAATCTCCTGGCTCGACAGATTCACCGTCTCCATCAAGTCGCTGCCCGGCTTCTGCGCGGGATAGCGATTGGCCATGTGCCAGACTTCGTAGGCGTAATTGTCGTCCACCACCGAACGCGCGGCCACGGTTAAATCGAAAACACCGGCCATCAAATCGCCGCTGATAGACGCGAGATTGCGTGTGAAACGGGCCATCATCCGGCGCTGCCAATATTCGATCTTGTCGCCGGTATTCTTGATGTACTCTTTCTCCGCCTCGCGTAACAAATCGAACTGGACCTTGGGCCGATCCACCGACCAATCGGGCGTCAACTGCGGGCGAAACAATTCGTAGCGATCCTGCAAATACGGATATTCCACCGTGATCTCGGCCAGGCAATCCGGATGCGGATTGAGTAGCCGGATATCGGGCAGCCCGGTCCGGCGCGGCGGATCTTGGGGCACTTCCATCGCGTCCAGCACCGGATCCAGCAAATTCAGGGAGACCACGACAAACACCTGTGCCAGCGGATCGACGCCTTGCAGCTTCCACGCCATGCCGGCCGCATGCGCCGAGGTCTCTTCGTTGCGAGGTTGTGGATAGACGCGATAGGCCTCAATATACTTGCTCAGGCCGATGTAGCGGATGGAATAAGGATCCGGATAAACGTCGGGGAGATGCGGCCGGTCGCCCGAATCCGGCTCGATGAAAATCAGCTCGGCGTCTATTTCGAGCGCGGTACGCGCGGCTTCGGTGAACGGATCGCACGGCTCCACGGGCACGTAGATGGCGCGCTCGTCGTCCTTTGGATCGGGATAAAGAATCACCGTCATTTCCGGCAATCGCGCCAGCGTTTGCAGGTAGACATCTTCGAGCGATCCTGGCAGCTCGACGGCCACAATTCGCGGCCGATCGCGCAAAATGGCACGGCGGACTTCAACGGCGAATTCAAGCCGCCCTGGAATTACCGGGAAATAGGTGAAATTGCCCCGGCGCAGGCTGGCCAGATCTTCAGGGGCGGGGAACATACCGCAGCGCCTCGTCCCCGAGCGTTTCGAGAATGGCCGTGCGCATCAGAAAACGCTCGTCGCTTTGGCTGGACAAGGTAAGCCCCTCGTCCAGGCTTTTCAGTTTCATCACAAAGCGCGCGATATTGATGCCATCGCGCACCGTGTAACGTTCGTCGGCCGAGTGGGCCTGCTGCAGGAACTCAGTGACGTAATTCAGAATGTGCTCGTCGCCGAAGGGCACGTTTTCCTTCAAAATGGCGTACTCTTCATGGCGTTCGGGAAAATCGATGGTGAGCTGCGGCTGCAGGCGCGAATGGATGTACTCGGGCAGATCGAACGTGGAGGCGTCGTCGTTCATGGTGGCCACCAGGCGGAACAGCGGGTGCGCCTTGATCTTGATGCCTGTGACGATGGACTCGACATAGCGGCGATTGTCGAGCAGGGGTGCAAGACTAGCCCAGCTCTTCTCGCTCATCCGATTGCCTTCGTCGAGAATTACCACGCCTCCGCGCAGCATGGCCGTCACCAACGGCGACGCAACGTAACGCAATTTAGATTGGCCTTCGATGACCGGCGTGACCAGCAAGTCTTCTGGACGGGTATCCACCGTCGCTTGCATGATGTAGACTTCGCGGTTCAGCCGCTTGGCTGCCGCGTACGCCAGGGTAGTCTTGCCCACGCCCGGCTTGCCCAGCAGGCGCGGATTCATGGGAACGTCGGCGGAATCCACCACCAGCCATGCCGCCAACAATTGGCGCATCACTTCTTCCTGGCCTACCCACGTAACAGCGATTTCGTCGGGATGAGCGAGATGAAGCGTAACGCCGTCGATCTCAACCAGCATACGATTGTTATTTTAGCCGTTGGGGATTGCAGATTGGGGATTGGCAGCCAGAATAAGGACGTTTAGGCGGCTGCCGCAGCCCCCGCACGAGCCGCTACCGACATGGGCTTCGAAGGTAAAGAAGCCTCGTGATACGCGCGCATGAACGCGTGTGCCATCGGATGGCAACCGGGCGAAGAGTAGAGCTCGAAGAAGATACGGTGGACGCCAACGGGCTGGAGGTCTGGGCAGATGGCAGCCGTGGTTGATGCGCAGCGCTGGATGCAAGTGCCGCAGTCGAGCCCTAAGTTGGAACAGGTCTCAGGCCGGTTTTCAGTAACGAGATCCATGAAATCGCTCCCACCCCTTCGTACTAGGTAAATGTCATTATTGGGCCTGAGGTTTGTTTTTCCTATAGTACCCATGAGTGGTTGAACTGACTCTTTTGAGGGTATCCAAGGTACGCGCACGTGAGTTTAGCCGATTCCGGGCAGTTCTGTATGCGAGGTTACTCCTAGAAGCGCATACTAACGTGCGCGGTTCAGCGATTGAGCCAGATTGCTAACCTAAGAGCGAGTACTGCCACTTGAACTTTTCGAACATTCTGGTCCGGGCCACCAACTGGGTGGGCGACGCCGTGATGTCGCTACCGGCTCTGCGAGCAATTCGCGAGCGGTTTTCCACAGCCCGGATTTCGGTGCTAGCCAAACCCTGGGTCGCGGATCTGTATGGGCGAGAATCGTCCATCGACGAGATTATCCTTTATAGCGGCCAATCGCCCTGGCGGACTGGCCACGAATTGCGCGCGCGGCGGTTTGACTGCGCCATCCTGTTACAAAACGCCTTTGAAGCGGCCTGGATCGCGTGGCTGGCCCGGATTCCGGCCCGAATCGGCTATAAGCGCGACGGCCGGCAACTGCTGCTGACCCGGGCGGTGAATGTCCCGAAGCCCGGCGAGATTCCTCGGCACGAGCGCTTCTATTACTTAGAACTGCTGCGGCGAGCAGGTTTGATGGACGCCTTGCCCGAGAGCGAGGCAATCCGCTTACAGGGCGGCGCGCCCCCGAACGGCCAGCGAGTGATCGGCGTTAGCCCCGGAGCGGCCTATGGGGCCGCGAAACGCTGGCTGCCCGAGCGATTTGCCGAGGCGGCGGGAAAGCTGGCTAAGGCCCGAGGGGCGTCGATTGCATTGTTTGGCTCAAAAACCGAACGCGAACTTTGCGAAGAAGTGGCCCGGCGGCTGGACGGCCACCAGGTGACTAACTACGCCGGCCAGACGACGCTGGCCCAATTTATCGATCTCGCTTCGGGCTGCGAGCTGTTCCTGACCAACGATTCCGGCTCCATGCATATTGCGTCGGCGCTGGGCGTGCCCACTGTCGCGATTTTTGGGGCGACCGACGACACCACGACCGGCCCGACGGGAAGGAACGCTCGGGTGGTTCGCCAACCAGTAGATTGCAGCCCGTGTTTATTGCGCGAATGCCCGATCGATCATCGGTGCATGACGGGCGTTAGCGCGGAGCGGGTGGTGAAGGAAGGATTGGAGCTGCTCATTGGGATTGGGGATTAGGGGTTGGGGATTGGTTCAGCCCCAATCAGCCTGACGACGGAATCGCCACAGTCTGACTAGCCTGGATCGTTTCCAGCGCCTGAACGATTGCATCCACTAAAGGCAACAAGTCGTCGATCTGATTCGTTCGGCAGCGCAGCAGAATCATCGAGAGTTTCCGGGCAACTGGAGACTGCTGGTGAGGTATACGAGGACGGCGTTATCGCGATTTGTGCGGCCGAATCGTTGCAATACCGGCTAAATTAGATTCATATCCCGGCCAAACTGCAATTTGCTCCTTATGATCACTTGGTCCAGACGCTCGTGGATCCACGAGCTCGGGTGCTGGCTCAATAGCTGAATGATGCGCTGGTGAAAGCGCAAACGCGGCTCGGTCTGTTCAGCGTCGGGAGCGTTTTAGGGCTGGCTTAAGATTCATGGTCCGGATCAGCTTGTGCAGGTAGTTAGGATGCAGCCCCAGAATCTTCGCGGCTTGCTCGTGATCGTGATTCACCTGGTCGAAAGCCTGTAGCACCACCTGGCGCTTCGCGGCTTCCACGGCTTCTTCGTACATGCTGGCCGAGACGGCGGCGGGGCGCGATTCGCGGATGTTCTCGGGCAGATCTTCCGCGAGAACCATATCGGCTGAGCCCAACACCACGGCGCGCTCGATGGCATTTTCCAATTCGCGAACATTGCCCGGCCAGGAATAACTTTGCAGGTAGGCTCGGGCTTCGGGCGCCAGTCCGACAATCTTGCGGCCGCACTCGGCAGCGTACTTCCTGGCGAAGTGCTCGGCCAATGGCAACGTGTCTTCGGGACGATCGCGGAGTGCGGGCGCTTTGAGCGAGACGACGTTCAAGCGGTAAAAAAGATCGCGGCGAAACTCGCCTTTCTGGGCGGCCTGCTCGAGATCGCGATTAGTGGCGGCCAGCAACCGGATATTCAACCGGATGGTCTTGGTTCCCCCCACTCGCTCCATTTCGCGCTCCTGCAGTACGCGCAGCAACTTGGCCTGCAAGAGCGGCGAGAGTTCTCCGATTTCGTCCAGGAACACCGTGCCGCCCTCGGCCACTTCGAGCTTGCCCTTCTTTTGAGTAATCGCGCCGGTGAATGCCCCGCGCTCGTGTCCGAACAGCTCGCTTTCGAGCAATGTCTCGGTCAATGCTGCGCAGTTGATGGCGACGAACGGGCCGGCGGCGCGCAGGCTATTGCGATGCAGCGCGCGGGCGATCAGCTCTTTGCCGGTTCCACTCTCGCCCAGGATGAGCACGTTGGAATTGGTGGGCGCCACTTTGGCGATCTGGCGCTGCAGGTCCCTCAGTTTCTCGCTCACCCCCACCATGCCATGCTCGATCTTGAGCTCCGATTGCAGGCGCTCGTTTTCTTCCTGCAGCCAGCCGAGAATGGTGGCATTTTCCCAGGCGACAGCCGCCATGCCAGCGACGGCGGTGAGAAGCTGAAGATGTCCTTCGTCGAAGCGATGTTCGCCGTCCACCGATTCCAGATAAACCACGGCTGCTACCTGGTCGCGAACGATGAGCGGTGCCGCGAGGTAAGACGGAGCTTCATAGTCGCCCGCTTCTTGCCAAACCACCACCCGTTCGCGCAACGCGCGGTCCAAAACCGAGGGGTTGGGCGTGTCGTCGTCACCAGGATTCGCACCTGGAATAAAGATGATAGCTCGGGATGCCGGAATCAAATCCAGCAGCAACGAAGTTAGGTGGCCGCGGAGAATTTCCCCGGCCGGAGCGGAGGTCGTGTCGTGCAGTCCGCGAAAGGAATGCAGCATGGTGCTGACCCGCAGCAGCGTACGCAGGTCATGCAGCGCCCGGGCCGAAGGCGGCAGGATGGTATGGTCGTCCGAAGAGAGGTAGAGCGATTCCTCGAACCGCAGTTCGCGAGTGCTCGAGCGGGACATCTGTTTTTCGGTAGGGAGTCCGGCGCTGACCTCCACCAGGTAGCAAAATACCGACCCGCCGATCCGAATCTCATCGCCAGCCTCCAGTTGCTGCTCGGTGACGGGCGTCCCTGTGACGAACGTTCCATTGCGGCTTTCCAGATCCTTGAGAGTGCAACCTTCACCCGATCGGATGAACAGGCAATGGCGGCGCGAAACCGCATTGTCTTCCAGCTGCAGATCGTTGGTGGGCTGCCGGCCGACGCAATACTCGCCCTCGGGCAAGGGAATCACGTGGCCCTTCAAGGGCCCGCGCACGCCCAGCAGCCGGGGCTCGATCGCAGTCTTCGATTCGAACAAGTTTCCTAAGCCTTATCCCACGCTCGCCAAAAGGTTCACGACAGGAATCAATTGATTCTGACGTGTCGCGTCCCAACTGATCCAAACGTCACCCGGACGACGGTAAAACGCACTCGGCAATCACCTATCGTACAATTTCCGGCCTTAAGACGGAAGAAATTGGTATGGCTACCCAGTTGCAGTCTGTAATAGCAAGATGCAACTCACCGTCCGGCCCAAGGTAACTTACGCATTCGTGATTTTAGCTGTTGGGATGATGCTTACAGACTTTTGCAGGCTCCTGCGAGCGCCGTCCCACCCGGCATTATCCGCCGCCAACAGGACGCAGCAAGTCCACAAATTCTGATCGAGATGTGAAAAGGAGGAGTGATGGAGCCCTGCACCGATTTACCACCGGGACAGGGCTCCGGGTGCAGCGCCGTTAGACCCGCCGCGACATGTGAGTAATCAAGGACACCACGAACAATACGATGAAAACGAAGAATAAAATCTTCGCGATCCCCGCCGAGACAAATGCGACTCCTCCGAACCCGAATACCGCCGCCAGAATCGCGATCAGCAGAAAGACCAAAGCGTAATAAAGCATTTCTGTTCTCCTTTCAGTCCGGTCCAGCGCCGGCCGAGTCGGTCACGCTCTAAGGTAGTGCAGATTGATTACCACTCACGATGTGATTGAAACACAAGGCGATCTGAATAAACGCTCCCTGAATTGCTTGAAGAATTTGCCACCTGTACCGGTACAAAGCGTGGTATCTAAGTATCAGCCGTCCAGGTACACGCGTTCCAACGGGCCCCATTGCACGGGGTCTTGCTTTCGAGTGATAATGCGCGCAGGACCCCACGGCATTCTTAGCGGACCATACTTAAGCACCTCATGGAATCCATTGTCGGCCAGACGGTTTCACACTACGCATTCCTGGAAAAGCTGGGCTCCGGTGGCATGGGTCAAATCTATAAGGCCCGCGATTCACGGCTGAACCGAATTGTGGCGGTAAAGGTTCTGGCGCCTGGAAGGACGCGCGATCCGGAGAAGCGCCGTCGATTCATACAAGAGGCGCAGGCGGCTTCCGCCCTGAATCACCCCAACATCATCACCATCCATGACATTCTGCCCGAAGGCGACACGCAATACATGGTGATGGAACATGTCGCCGGCCGGACCTTGTTTGAGCTGATCGCGGGGGGCCCGCTCCCGGTGGCGCAAGTGTTGCAGATTGCGACGCAAATCGCAAACGCTCTGGCGGCGGCGCACGCCGCGGGCATTATCCACCGCGACCTGAAGCCGGCCAATGTAATGGTCACCAGTTCGGGTCTGGTGAAGGTACTGGACTTCGGGCTGGCGAAGCTGTTGGATTCCGCAGCCAGCATACGATCGCCAGCGGCCGGCGACAGCCAGACGAACGACCCTGTCACGTTAACTGCCGCGCCACTCACTGTGGAAGGATCCATTATGGGCACGGTGAGCTACATGTCGCCGGAACAGGCCGAGGGGCTGAAGGTGGACGCACGCTCGGACATCTTCTCGTTCGGCGCGGTGCTGTACGAAATGGTCACCGGCCAGCGCGCTTTCGACGGTGATTCGGGGATATCGATACTGTCGGCGGTGCTGCGCGACGAGGTAAAACCGATTCGCGAGATTGCGCCGGAGACGCCCGCGGAGTTGGACGATTTGATCGCGCGATGCCTGCGGAAGAGTCCGGGAGACCGCTGGCAATCGATGACCGACGTAGCGGCGGCGCTCACCAGTTTGCGAGCGCGGTTGGAATCGGGAGTGGCGCTACGCCCGGCCGTGTCCATAAAAGGACCCCAAGTAGCAAATTCTTCGACACAGCCGCCAGTTTCGGACACGCTCCCGAAGAGGGGCGCAAAGAGAGGGCTGTCGCTGGGAGTTGTATGCGCGGCCGTAGTGGTTCTTGCGGTGCTGGGTGCGTGGTGGGAAACACATCGACAATTCGTCCCGGCAGCGCCGAAATCGCCACCGCCTGTGAATACCCTAGCCCAATCACCGCCGAAACCGTCTCCGATGCCAGCTGCCGCCCTCCCTGAACCCAAGCCAGAGACGGCGGCCAACAACGACGTGGCTGCGACTATCGCACCGACGGCTGCGCCTCCACCACCTAGTCTCGTAATTCCTCTCCCGAACAAATTGAAACCAGCGCCGTCTCCAGTGACGACAACGCCCTCGGTTGTGACAACGAAAGGACCCGTCCAGCCTCAGGCGGCCTCCACTCCGGCGACGCCCGTTGCGGTCGCGCCGGTGCCGCGCGCTCCCGCTGTAGCGGAAACTGTTCCGGTGAAGCTAGACGATGGGTTGCCGTTCCGGATCGCTTTGGTGGACGATGTTCCCATCGACACCGAAGTCGGCCATGTCCTCCGCTTCCGGGTACTGGACGGTGTCAAATCGGGCGATGTTTTGGTGATTGCCAAGGGGGCAATCGTTTCCGGATCGGTGGCGGCGCTGGCCGGGAAGAGAAATTTCTTTGGCGAGCGCAGCAAAGTAAGGTTTCAGTTGACTTCGGTCCAGACCGTGGACGACAGCAAAATCAACCTGCGCGCGACGCCGGCGTCCAAAGAGGACGGCGCGGAGACGCGGACGTTTGCGACGCTCAAGGGCTCCCCCAAGGACAAGAACCTGATTGCCGCGAGTGGCACCGAATACGTGGCCTACGTCGCCGGCGATCAGACGGTCAACGTTCACAAATAATCCGGCCGTCCACAATAACTGAAGAACATCGGCCGGCTTGCCCTAAAACATTAGAGGGCATTTTTGTTATGAACAATTCACGCAAGGTACACCATGCTTTAAACACTCGTGCCGCAGATTTGAGGCATGGGACGTGGATGCGGACTATCTCGGCGTACACTCCTGCGATCCTGGCTGGTCTCGCTGCTGGGAAAAAGATCGTCGGCGTCAAGTGGGGCCGGTCTCGATCCGGTCAGCTTCGCGTTGCGCAGTTTTGCTCCCACGCTGGCGTTCCAGCGCCGTTATCGCATGGACGCGACCATCTTGCTATTCGGCGCACCACTGCTTACACGGCAAGGCGCAGGCGGCGGATACGCATCGGTTGAAATCGGCGCGAACCAAGGCGCTACAGCCACCGCTCTTCAATTCGCGGCAGGCTCGTCGCCCGATCGAGCGCACGGCCTAAACCGCTTCGGCATTCTGCGAGAGGCCGTGGCGGGACGCGGAGATGGAACGGAGCGGGCGTTTGCGGGCTTGATGACCCGCGCGCGGGAGGGAAGCTTCGAGCAAGGCAGGAAGGCCCTGGCGTCGCAAGACCGCGCCGCGGAAGGCCTTATCGCACGGGGGCGGATGTTTGGCACCACGATACAGACCTGGATAGACAGCATTGGGCTGGCAGCGGATCGCGATTGGTCGAATCTGGACGAGACACTCTGCGACGCTCTGCGGCACGCGCCGCTGACGGCGCCGCGCGAAACTGTTGCGGGCCCAGTTACGACCTTCCTGCACGCGATACGCAGTGCGGGACTCTGCCGGGACGCCTTAGTACGGCAGCAGTTCACGCACGCGGGGAAGTGTTATTTGCTCGATACCCGGCGGCAACCGGACCATCCCTTGGAGCTGGCGGGCACAATCCATAACGTGAGCGGCGCGCGCAGCGCCGAGTTTCGCACTGCTTATGCGGCCGGAGACGCGAGCGGCATTCCGATGCGCATCGAATACCGGCCGCGATCGTTTCTCCGCCTCACGTTCGAAGCCGAGCTGGAGGCCACTCAACCAGTCATCCATTCCTTGTTCAATGAGGCCGTACTTCACCAGGAGAGCGCTTGATGTCTTCCAGTATCCATCTGCAATGGAAAAACGCGGAGGCCGCCGGCCAATTCCGCACAGGGGTATCTTTGCACAGTCACACTCTTCACTCGCGCGAGAGCTTGGATTTCATTTACCATGCCGCGACGCGCGCTCCGATTCTTTCAGCGGCCATACGGCAGGGAGAGCGCGTGTATCGAAGAATTCATGGCGCGGCGCTGGATCTGAAGCGCGGCTGGTGGACGCCGCCACTGGGACCGCACGATGCGTGGCTGCTGGAGAAATCGCAAATCGAAACGCTGGGAGGGAACGCCATTGTTTCGATTACCGACCACGATAGTATCGAAGCGCCTGTTTCGCTGCAAGTGCTCGACGAATGCCAGGGCACGCCGATATCGGTGGAATGGACGGTCCCGTACGGACCGACATTTTTCCATCTTGGTGTCCACAACCTGCCGGCCTCGGGAGCACGGGCACTCTGGGCCGAGATGGATGGTTATCGGCAAAGGCCCGACGAAGACCGGCTGCCCGAACTTCTGTTGGCACTGGCGTCGTTGAATCAAGCGCTGATCGTTTTCAATCACCCGTTGTGGGACGAACGAGGCATTGGGCAAGCCGCGCATCGCGAGGTGGTTATGAAGTTTGTGCGGCGCTTCGGGTCCAACCTGCACGCGCTGGAACTCAATGGGCTGCGGCCCTGGAGCGAGAATCGCGACGTGATCGCGCTGGGCGCAGCCGTTCAAAAGCCCTTGATCTCTGGGGGAGACCGGCACGCGGTGGAACCCAATGCGCTACTCAATCTCACCAACGCCGCGACGTTCGACGAGTTCGCGGAGGAGGTGCGGGACGGGTGGAGCAGCGTGTTCGTGCTGCGCCACTATCGGGAGCAGTACGCGCTGCGCATCCTGCACAACATGATCGATGTGCTGCGAACGTATGAGCGGCATGCCAACGGCTGGCTGCTGTGGAGCGATCGGGTGTTCTATCTTTGTCACGACGGGCAGACACGATCGCTCACTGACCTGTTTGGCGAGCGGCCTCCCGCGGCAGTAGCGCTGTTCGTGGGTGCAATGAAATTCGCGGCAGCACCGCCGGTGCGCAGATTTCTAAGGGAAGCCTTTGCAAAGCCGGAAGAGGTGGCGCTATGAGTGAAAGGCGCGTGGCTTTCTTTACGGACAGCTTCCACGAAGTGAATGGCGTGGCGCTCACCAGCCGCGAGTTTGTGCGTTTCGCACGGCGGCGTTCGCTGCCAATGTTGTCAATCCACGCGGGACCGCGGACCAGCGTGTCCCAGGAGGGTTCGGTGACCACGTTCGAATTTCACCGGGCGTGGGTGAAATGGAACCTAGAGCACGACCTGGCCATCGATCTTCTCTTCCTTCGCTATCACCAGAATCTGCGCGCCGCGCTAGAAGGATTCAAGCCCGATCTGATCCACATCACCGGGCCCAGCGATGCTGGCATCCTGGGCGCGATTCTTGCTTACGAACTCGGCGTGCCGCTGGTGGCATCGTGGCACACGAATCTGCATGAGTTCGGCGCGCGGCGGTTGGCCCAGATGCTCTGGTTTCTGCCGGAGCGGATGCGCGAGTTTACTGAAAGTTGGTTTGAAGCCAAAGCTTTGGATTATAGCGTTCGATTCTATCGCCTAGCGAAGCTGGTGTTCGCGCCAAATGCCGAACTGGTGGATATGCTGGCGAGACGCACGGGGCGTCCAGCCTTCTTGATGTCGCGCGGCATCGACACGGAACTGTTTTCCCCCGCGCATAGAACCCGCGTGGACGGGGATTTCGTCATCGGATATGTAGGCAGGCTCAGCCCGGAAAAGAACGTGCGCCTGCTGGCCGGGATCGAACAGTCGCTGATGCGCGCGGGTATGAACAACTATCGGTTTCTTATTGTCGGGCAGGGTTCCGAGCATCCCTGGCTGAGCGGCGTCATGCAACGGGCAACCTTGCCTGGAATCCTGCGAGGAGAAGACCTGGCCCGCGCGTATGCGTCGATGGACGCCTTCGTGTTCCCCTCCGCCACGGACACCTTTGGCAATGTGGTTCTAGAGGCGATGGCGTCGGGCGTACCGGCGATTGTCACGCGCGAGGGCGGCCCGAAGTACTTGGTGAGCGCCGGCGAGAACGGCCATCTGGCAAGCGACGCCGACGAGTTTGCACAATGTATTCTGCAATGGTCGCAAGCTCCCAAGCGTCTGGCAGAGATGCGACTACGAGCGCGCGAATCCGCCGAGCGTTTCTCATGGGATGCCGTGTGGGAAGACGTGTACCGCCGTTATGAAGTCTGTTTTGAGCGTGGTGCGAAGTTAACTCAACGAGAACAAGCGCGCGGCATTTTCCTTCAAGATGAGCGGCCGCACTTCATCGCGAATAGCGATAGCGGCGAAATCGGTCATCCAGCGGTCCGGTGTGATCAGCGGGTAATCGGAACCGAACAGCATCTTTTTCTTCAGCAGCGTGTTGGCGTATTGAATCAAGATGGGCGAAAAATACTTGGGAGACCAGCCCGATAGATCAATGTAGACTTGCGGCTTGTGCAGGCACACCGAAATGGCTTCGTCCTGCCACGGGAACGAGGGATGCGCCATGATGATCGGCATGTCGGGGAAATCCACCGCGACATCATCGATGTCCATGGGATTGCCGTACTTCAAGCGAACTCCGCCGCCACCCGGCATGCCGGTACCGATGCCGCTGTGGCCGGTGTGAAAAATCACGGGCAGCTTCGCCGAGGCTACCACTTCATAGAACGGATACGCGGCCTTGTCGTTGGCGTGAAACTGCTGTAACGGAGGATGCAGCTTGAATCCGCGAATGCCACCCGTTGCGATCAAACGGCGCGCTTCCTTCACGGCATCGGGACCGCGCATGGGATCCACGCTCGCGAAAGCCATGATGATGTCGCTGTTTTCGGCGGCGAACGCTGCCACTTCGTCGTTGGGAACCTGCGGGCGGCCGGTGAGGCGCTCGTCGACTGAAAAGACCACGCAGCCGATGTTTCTTGATCGATAGTATTCGGCTAATTCCTTGCGGCCGTAGCCGACGCCGGCGTTGCCGAAATACTTGCGCGCGGCTTCCTCGGCGGCGTTACCGGTCGGGTCCGGCTCAATATGTACGTGCGTGTCGATGGCGACGAGATTCTCGAGTTTCATTCTCTTCCTAGATTACGATTGTGCGAGCTGATGGATCGGGAGCATACAGCTCGTCGACCAACGCCGCGCGATTACTCAGCACCGCGCGCTGATTGAAGGAACCTTTGTCGGTGACTTCATGCTTGTCGATGGAAGGCGGCTGCTCCATCAGCATCGCGCGCACTACGCGGCTAGCGCTGCCGGTGCCGGTCTTGGCGAGTTCTCGCAGCAGTTGGCTGAATTTGGCGCGGACGTGTTGGTTGCACGCAACGTCGGAGTCCGGAGCGTTGGCGGGGAGTTCCGGACAAAGCGCGCGGCAGGCTTCGACGTTGGGGAAGATCAGCGCGGCGACGAAATCAGCATCGTGCCCGGCGAACACGATATCGCGCAGGTAAGGCGCGCAATGACCGAGAAACTTAGCACGCAGCGGGCCGACGCTTACCCAGGTGCCGGTGGCGAGCTTGAAATCCTCCGCAATGCGGCCATCGAAGATGAATCCTTTGCCAGGATCGTTCGGATCGACAAAGAGCAGCGCGTCGCCCAGACAATAGAAACCTTCGTCATCGAACACGGCGCGCGTTAAGTCCGGCTGACGCCAATAACCCGGAGTGATGCTGGGGCTGCGCAGGCGCGCTTCTGTTTTCTGACCTGCCTTCACCAACTTCAACTCGACCCCCGGCGCGGGCAAGCCGACGTGTCCGGCGCGATCTTCCTCCCAATAAGGGAACATTGCCGATGGACCTGTCTCCGTGGAACCGAGGCCGGTGAACATCAAAATGCGCTCGCCGCAGGACTCGACGGCCAGTTCTTGCAGCTCATCCCAAACCGGCTGCGAAAGGCCCGCACCAGCGTAATACATCAGGCGAAGCTTTTGGAAGAAACGATCGCGGAACTCGCGCCGGTCGCGCAGAAATGGCAGGATCATCTCGAAGCCGCGAGGGACGTTCAGATAAATGTTGGGTTGGACATCGTCGAGATTTCGAATGGTGGCATCGATAGCGCCACCTACCGGACGGCCGTCATCGATGTAATAGGATCCACCGTTGTACAACACCAATCCGAAATCGTGATTGCCCGCGAAAGTGTGGTTCCAAGGCAGCCAATCGCAAAGGACTGGCGGATCGTCCACGACGAACGGCAGCATGGTGCGGACGATTTCCTGATTGCTGCAGAGCATGCGTTGTGTGTTGATAACACCCTTGGGCGTGCCCGTGGATCCTGAAGTGAAGAGAAACTTCGCGATGGTGTCGGGACCAACGGCCGCGTGAGCCTTATCCACGGCGGAGGTAGCAACGGTGGTTTCAAGGACAGAGAACGGAGTAGCGTGCAGGCCGGCGGGATCGCCGCTAATTACAAGCTCGGCATCGGGCGGCAGCATGGCTTCGAGCGCTTTGCGAAATGGCGCACCGGCTGAAACAAAAACCAGCCCGGGTGTCAGGATGTCGAAGATCAGGCGCAGCTTGCCGAAGTCCGACGAAACCAACGAATAGGCGGGCGAGATGGGAGCGAAAGGAACACCGGCGTACATCGCTCCCAGACCAAGGGCGGCGTGTTCGATATCGTTCCCGGAGAGAATCGCGATGGGGCGATCAGCGGAGAGAGGCCGATTGAGCAGCGCTTGCGCTACATTGCGAGCCGAAGTACGCATCTGCGCATAGGTTGCCGTGCGCCATGCGCCGTTGCGGTCGCGTTCCGCAAGGAAGACACGATCCGGAACGTGCACGGCCCAATGGTCCAGGCACTCGGTCAATTTGTCTGGATATGGACCGAGCGGATGCAGCGGCCGCACCACCAGCGAACCGTCGGGCCGGGTGGAACATTCAACGTCCGAGGGCGGGAAGCGCACCTGGCGCACTGGAGCCGAAAGATAACGCTTGCTAGTAGGAGCGGAACTCATTCACACCAGCGCCGAAGCGTGCTCCCGCGTTGCATCGAGCTTTGTGTCCCATGCCGCGAAGGTCTCGGCTTGATCCGCCAGCTTGTTGAGCAGCGGCGCGGGTTCCCAGAATTCGCCATGCTTTTGGTGAAACTCGCGGATGCGATCGCGAACCTTCTTCAAGCCGACCGCGTCGGCATACCACATGGGTCCGCCGCGATAGGCCGGGAAACCGTAACCGGTGAGATAGATCACGTCGATGTCGGCGGCGCGCAGCGCGTAGCCTTCTTCCAGGATCTTCGCGCCTTCGTTGATCATGATGTAGATGCAACGCTCGATGATCTCGTCGTCGGAAATATGCCGGCGCTCAATGCCGCCTTCCACCGCCGTTTTCTCGATGAGCGCGTGAACTTCGGGATCGGGAATCGGCTTGCGATTTTCGTCGTAGCGATACCAGCCGGCGCCAGTTTTCTGGCCGTAGCGTCCCAGATGGAACAGCTTTTCGAGCACGATGGGCATGCGTACGCCGGGTTTTTCAAGATGCTTGTATTCCTGACGGATACGCCAATTGAGATCGATGCCACCCATGTCGTCGACGGCGAAAATGCCCATCGCCATCCCGAAGTTGGTGAGAGCACGATCCACCTGTTCCGGCGTCGCCCCTTCTTCCACCAGGAACTGGGCCTCGCGCATGTAAGGCAGCATCATCCGGTTGCCGACGAAGCCTCGGCAGTTGCCCACCACCACGCCTACTTTATTCAGCTTCTTTGCAAGCGCGAGAGCGGTGGCGACTACCTCTTTGCTGGTGGCTTTACCGCGGACAATTTCGACCAGGCGCATGACGTTTGCGGGGCTGAAGAAATGCAGACCGATGACCATGCGCGGCCGCGACGTCACCGACGCGATCTCGTCGATATCGAGCGTAGAGGTGTTCGACGCCAGCGCGCAATCGGGCTTGGCGATCTTGTCGATCTCACCGAAGATCCGCTTCTTCAGATCCATGCTTTCGAACGCAGCCTCGATGATCAGATCCGCCTGCTGGAAGCCGTCGTAAGTGAGCTGTGGATGGATGAGCGCCATGCGCTGATCCATTACGTCTTGCGAAAAGCGGCCTTTTTTGACGGAATTCTCGTAATTCTTGCGGATGGTGGCGACGCCCCGGTCGAGCGCGGCCTGCTCCACTTCTTTGAGCCGCACGGAGATGCCAGCATTGGCACAAGCCATCGCGATCCCGCCACCCATGGTTCCCGCGCCGATGATGGCAGCCTGGCGAACATTGTAAACGGCCGTTTCCTTGGGGATGTCGGGAATCTTTGAAACCGCGCGTTCGGCGAAAAAGGCATGAATCAGCGCGCGGGCCTGATCGGAAGCAATGCACTCCTCGAAGATCTCGCGCTCCTTCTTGCAGCCCTCGTCGAAAGGCAGCGTGACGGCAGCCTCGATGGCATCCACAACTTTGAGCGGCGCCAGCATGTTGCGGCGAGTCTTGCGAGCCTGATCGCGGCCAGCCACGAAAATAGAAGCGTCCACGAACTCCGAACCCAGCTTGTCGGCAAGTTCGCGCGTCTTGCGCGGAGCGCCGCCTTGATCGGCGATCTGGCGGGCAAACGCCACGGCGCCGGTGAGCAGGTCGCCTTCAATCACGCGGTCGATCAGGCCTAGCTTCAACGCCTCTGGCGCGCGGATCGGCTTGCCGGAAACGCACAGATCGACAGCCGCGGCTACTCCCACCAGGCGCGGCAGTCGCTGCGTGCCTTCGGCGCCCGGAATGATTCCAAGATTCACTTCCGGCTGGCCAATCTGCGCATCGGGAACGGCCACGCGATAGTGCCCCGCCATGGCGACCTCGTTGCCGCCACCGAGCGCGGTTCCATGAATGGCCATGACAACGGGCTTGCTCGAATCTTCAATTCGCGCCAGGATGCCGTGAAATTCCGGTGGACCGCTTCCCCGCCCCGAAGCCGCCAGCTCCAATTCCTTAATGTCGGCGCCGGCGATGAACGTTCTTCCTCCACCGATTATGACGATGGCGCGGACCGAGGGATCGTTCTCAGCGGCTTGGAGAGCCGCCACCAACCCTTCGGGGACGCCGGGGCTGAGGGCGTTCACGGGCGGATTATTGATGGTGATCACAGCGACGCCCGACTGCGTCGTCAGGTTTACGAGTTTGTCCATAGTTGTAATACCGGCTCCCTTTTGGTCGCGGCTCTGTAGCGGCGTAACCAGGGAGTCGGTATCGATTATACTGCGGCGGGTATCCGGATTAGCGATGCGCCAGGCACACCACTCAGGATACTGATATCGGAAAGAGCAAATTCAACGTTCCGTCTGGTCATACGGGAATGTTCGCGGGCCAAAGCTTCGGCGCGGGTTCCGTGTCTCTGCTCGATAGCCTCCACGATGGACCTGTGGTGCTCGTGAGAAATGGCAAACATCTGTGGAGCGCGGGGTAGCTTGGCGCGCACGTATACCAGTGCGCTGGGCGACGCAAACGGCACAGAGTTCACGCGATCCAAAGCTCGCCGCAGCATGGAACTCTTGGCCAACGTCACGATCTCGGAGTGAAATTCTTCGTTCAGATCCAGATAGTGCGCGAACGAATCGATATCTGGCTCGGCGAACTTATCGGGATCGCCCTCCTGGCGGATCATGGCGTCCATCTCGTCGCGATATTCGCGCAACTGGACCAGTTCACTATCGTGCTCCAAACGTTCGGCGGCAAAACGGGCGGCGGCGCCTTCCAGCACTCCGCGGGTTTCGATCGCATCCCAAACGTCCTCAATGGTGAAGGCGCGCACCACAAAGCCGCCGGTCGGCGACGGTTCCAGCAAGCCTTCATGGGCCAGACGGTCGAGTGCCAAGCGGATGGGGGTACGCGATACGCCCAGGCGCGCCACGAGCGGGAGCTCAGAGAGCCGTTCACCAGGCTGAAAATCGCCGCGCAACAGCATGCCGCGAAGATTTAGCAGGGTCCGGCCGGTTTGGGATGCTTCCGAAGCGGTGGTTTTAGACTTACTTTCGGTACTTTGCACTGCTAAAATCCTCCTGGCCAATCTGATATGGCACCATGTTACCACCGGGCCAATCCTGCATGCAAAGAGGTAGAAGCGGGAGTGGGTGCGACCGCACCCGGGCAGTTGTGGACTGCCCTACTCTGCTGATGATCATATTATACTCACTCTATGAGCAAGCGTCTTCAGGTTCTGCTTCCGGACCAGGAAATGTCGGAGATCCAGCGCTTCGCTAAACGCGAGCATGTCACTGTGGGCGAATGGGTTCGAAGGGTGCTGCGCGAAGCGCGGGCGGCGCGGCCCACCATCGAGCCCGAGGCGAAGTTAAAGGCGGTCCGGCGGGCTGCAAAACACGCCTTCCCCACTGCTGACATTAGTCAGATGCTGGCGGAAATTGAACGGGGATACGAGGGTTGATCTTCGTAGATTCCAATATTCCGATGTACCTGATTGGAGCTGCGCATCCCCACAAGACCGAGGCGCAAGTGATCCTGGAGCGCCTGATTGCAGCCGGGCAGCGTCTTGTCACTGACGCTGAAGTATTGCAAGAAATCCTCCACCGTTACACGGCGATCGATAGGCGCGATGCCATCCGGCCAGCGTTTCAGGTTACGTTAGACATGGTTGACGAAGTGATCCCCATGGAGAAAGCCGACGTCTTACGCGCGGCGGAGATAACCCAGAGTCCGGCCGTGATGTCAGCCCGCAATGCCGTTCACATTGCCGTCATGGAACGTCACGGTATTCGTTCGATACTAAGCTTTGATGGCGATTTTGACCGCTGGCAAGGCCTGCAGAGGATCCATCGCATTTGAGCGAAACGAGCACGGAGCGACTATCGGTTCGTTTTGTTGTTGCGCGCTAAGTACGCCGCGAGCGCGTCCAGGTCGGCGTCGCTAATTTCGGTCTTGCGGAAGAACGGCATTACCGAGACGCCTTTGCGCACGAACGTTTTCGTGACAGGCGGGATCAGGTCCGTGCGTTCCGTCAGTAATCCGGGTTTAGCGCCTTTATACTTGGTTTCCAAAGCCACCGTGCCAGGCAAATGCGGTCCATGGCAAGTGGCGCACCAATAGTCGAACACCTTCTCGCCCTTCTGAATAGTGGCGTCATCGGCGCCAAAAGCGGAGCCCGCCAGAGCAAGACATACCATCGTCAGTAGGCAGGTACCGATCCGCTTCACGCCTTGGTCCCCCGCAGATGCTTGGGCCAAATTCCGTAGCGGCCGGCCGAGATGATTCCATTCGGATCTACCGCGTCTTTCACGGTCTCATGAAAGCGCCGCAGCGCGTGATTGTTGAAGGAATAGGTATCCATCACCGCATCCTGGAAGGCCGGAGCGGTTCGATATTCACCCCATCCGTGTTCGGCTGCGATCCGCACTAACTGTTTGAACGACTCGCGGTTCTTCTTGTTCGTCGCGACATCGTGCGTGATCGGAAAACCGAAGATGAAGATAAAGGCCCGCATCCAATAGGTGGATGGAAGGCTGAAGGAGAGGATCGGCAAACCGAAATCTCTAGCGGCTTGAGAGAATACCTTGTTCGCCTCCAGCACCGCTTCGCCCGTTCGGGGAATGATGGGCGAAAACCAGATGTGCCCGTTGGTGGGTGTGGGATTGATAGGCGACCGCGCACCGATGGAAAACGTTTCCAGGCTCGGGAGTCCGAACTCCGGCTTGTGGACCTTATCGAACTGATCAGGAGTGAGCGGAAGCTTGTAGAACTCACCGTCCTGAAACTTGGCCCCGGGAATTACCGAGAATTTCTCTTTCGCGTACTCCCATTGTTCGCGGATGGCCTTGGCCGGACCGTAAAACTTGACGGTGCAACTCCAGAATGGGATGCCCTTGTCCTGCGCATATTGATGCAACTCAGCAGAGCCGACGCCGCCGTCCGGTTTTGCCAGCATGGCCGTAACCTCAGGCGCTGGTGGAGGCATCATAAAGCCTCCCAGAATGGGACTTCCAAGACCCGGCATTCCATTCGACACGCCGGAGTTTTCGAGGAATGTCAGGATATCGACCATCGGGATGAGGTCTTCGTACTTGGGCACGGTGACGGTCCCGGTGAGATAAGCATCCGGTTCCGGCATCAGCCAGAATCCCATCTTGGTGACGACGCCAAAATTGGACTGCGAAAACATGCCGTCGATCCAGGGTCCGAATCCGAACTTATATTGTTGCCAGGTGTTCGCTCCGGGCATGGCCCCCATTCCAGTACGCACCAGGTCGCCGTTGGCCAGCACCACTTCCATTCCGCAGTGCGAGTCGAAATGATTGCGATACATCGGCTGCAGATAACCGCCGCCGTGATCGAGTGAATTTCCGACCGGGCTGCCCCAGCCGGGATCGGGAACATCCACCCAAAGCTTCAGCTTGCGCTCCTGGATGTAGCGGTAAAGATCGAAATAGCTGACGCCGGGCTCAACCAAAGCGGAGTGATTGCGCTCGCTCACATCCAGAATGCGATTCATCCGCTTGAGATCCAGGACGACGCTGCCTGAAAGATTCGGCGCCGATCCACCGTACCCGAGATTCTTTCCCGTGGAGATGGGATAGACAGGAATCTTGTATTGGTTGGCGATCTTCATGACCGCCTGCACTTCTTCAACCTTATCGGGCGCCACGGCAGCCGATGCGACGCGCTCTTCTGGCTCGCCCCAAAACGGGGAGTATGCGTCGCGATAGAGCGCTACGTCTTCGTCGCTGGTGAAGACCCATTCTTTGCCGACCGCAGATTCGAATTGTTTCAGAGCGTCGGAGAAATCCTTGCTGTTTACGCCGGGTGGAAGCATTTAGGTCCGTTCCTTTGGAGCGATCACCCAGGAGACCAGCGGTTGCCCGTCTCCGTCATGGCTCTGTTGTTCAATGCGGGAAACTACTCGCATCCCGCGATCCCAGGCCAGCCGCTCCAGGCAGAACAGCGGACCGTGAGCGGTCAGGCCGGCGATCGGCAGCGGTCGCTTCTTCCATTGAGGATCCAGATCGTGGAACCATAGATCGGTGATGTCGCCGCGAATGGCGTGAACTGCCGCGCCGCGCGCTTTCCACTCGTCGCCAAATGCCGCGCTCAATGGAAAGCGCTCATCGAAAACCACCTTGTAGAAAGAACCCGCCTGATTGGTCGTTTCCGATGCCGCTCCTGCGATAGGCAGCAAAGATGCCGCGAGTCCTGCTTGTAGAAATTCTCTTCGGCTCGCCATGGCTCAATTCACAGCAGTGGTGGCGACGTCGGTTTTTGTTAGTGGCTTCGGTCTCACCAAGAGCGTTTCGGGATTCACATCCCGGTCCACAATCACGCCGACGAAGCCCACCAGCATTTCATCCCAGCTCTGGGGACCCCAGCGAATGGACTTGGATGGATCGGGGTTCAGTGGATTATTGGCCGAATTATCCCAATGGCAGGAGATGTCCACCTGGGTGCCCTTGGGAACTTCGATAGGCTTGTCTTCGAAGTAGAGGTTTTGCCAGAGATAGCTGTAGTGCGGCACGCTGACCAGCGTCTCGGTTTCGCCCGACGGATAATCCAGCTTCATGGTCATATCTTTGCCGCGCATGTGCATGTGCGGCTGCGAATAGATCAACGTGACCGGCTGAGTGAACGTGGCTGACGCGTGGCCGGCATAATTGGGATCGTTCGGCGGAATATCAAAGCTGGCATCCAATATGTTGAGATTCGCAAGCCGCTTCTCGGGAAGCTCCTTCGCCAATACCAGACCTACGCTGGTTTGATCCTCGGCAACTTTGCCGCTGGCCGTATAGTGGATTTCGAGGACGATATCGGACCCGGCGGGAATGAGCTTCGCGGCCTTGTGGGTGGGATCGAAGTAGCTCTGCGGAAACAGGCCCGGCACGTACCCCATGAACCACTCGTTCCGCATGTCCACGTTCGGTCCGGCCTTGGCGCCCGCTTCAAATTGCCGGCCTTGGCGCTGATTGGGAGGCGGAACGTACGCTTCGCCAGGCTTGGCGTCAATCATCCATTGCGATCCGGGCGGACGCAAGTACATGGTCGCGTGATGCACTACGGTCCGATTGCCAGGACGAACTTCGCCATCCACCACCCAGGTGTCTCTGGTAAAGCCGGAGGGAATCACGAAATACGTATATTCGATGGTGCCGCTGGCAGCCACCGTATATGGCTTGGCCACCGAGAACACCACGTCCGGTTTGATATTCCAGCCGTCGTTCCATTGGACCGGCGCCGGCTTGTCTTTCACGTCGCCCTCTGGCGCTCCCGCGTCCACCCACGCGACCAGCGTCTTGATGTCGGAATCGGGGAGCCGGCGGTCATTGGAGTAATGGCCGTACTGCGGGTCGGCGAACCAGGGCGGCATTTTCTCGGTGAGGACCGCTTCCTTCATCGCCTTGGCCCAGGGACGTGTGCCTTCATAGGTGAGAAACGCCATGGGGCCCACTTCGCCGGGGCGATGGCAGACCTGGCAGTTCTTCTGGAGGATGGGAAGAACATCCTTGTTGAAGGTGACGCTCTTGGGGTTGAAGGTGACGCTCTTGGGCGCGCTGGCGGCCAGGGCGGCAGTTCCCATGATCAATCCCACAGCAAACCACTTCATATCCCCCTATTTTCTACCTTCCGTAGTTGACCGGACGCCAAAAAACCGGCAAATTTGATGGTGCGGTGCTGCTGCCAACCGAACAAATCGCCTTTGGGCCCTTCGAGGTGGACTTGTCGACCGCTCGGTTGCTGCGCGATGGCGTCGATCTGCGGTTGCGGCCCCGGGCTGTGCATGCCCTGCACGCGCTGGTTCAAAACAGCGGGCGATGCGTCGAATATGAGCGGCTGATCAAAGACGCTTGGGATGGCGCCTTCGTCTCTCACCACACCGTGGATGAGACCATGCGCGAAGTCAGAAAGGCCCTGAGCGAATATGGGTCTTGGGTAGTGCGGCATCGGAAGCGAGGCTACGGCCTGGAGATGCCTACTTCCGAGAACCTGGTCAAAGAAGGCTGGCACCTGTGGACGCGCCGCACTCGAGAAGGATTTGAGAAAGCGCTGCTGTGTTTCGAGCAGGCCGCCCTGCACAACGGCGCTGACTTCCGCGCGTTTGAGGGCATCGCGCTTTCCTACCAAATGCTCTCGACGTACAGCATGCGCCCGCCGCGCGAGATGTACAAAGGATTCCTGGAGGCGCACGGCCGAGCGGTCGCGTTGTGTGGCATGACGCCGGAATTGCGCTCCAGCCGGGCTCACGGGCTGCATCTCTACGAAAGGAAGCTGGAGGAGGCAGAGTCGGAATTCCTGGCTGTGCTGCGCGAGAAGCCTACACTCGCCACCACCTATGTCCGATTGTCCATTCTGTACGCGACCATGGGACGGCTGGATGAGGCGTGGGACGTCCTGGTTCAGGCGCGCAAGGTGGATCCTCTTTGGACGCTCTTGCCCGCCACCGAGGTTTTCATCAGGCTTTGTCGCCGGGAGTTCGAGGCTGCCGCAAACTGCGGGCGGAAAGCGGTGGATCTCTATCCTTATTTGCAGTTGGGCCGGGCCTTCTTCGCACAGGCATTGGAATTCTCGGGTCGAACCGAGGAGGCGCTGGCAGAGTACCGGTTCGCGCGCGCCACATCTCCCGATCTTCCGTGGCTGGGGGCATTGGAAGCTACATGCCTGGCGAAGACTGGACGCGCCGGCGAGGCGTCAAAGATCCTGGAAGAGCTGAACGAGATTCGCGGGACAAGCTATGTGGACGCGTACTACATGGCTTTACTTCAGGACGCCCTGGGAAATCGGGATGCAGCGTTCCAGGAGTTGGAACGGGCGGTGAAGGAGAATTCCACGATGCTGTACGTAGTGGATGTGGATCCGAAGCTCGACGCGCTGCGGGAAGACGCACGGTTTTTGGCTTTGCGGGAACAACTATGGCGCAGCGGCAACTGAAGTTTGATAGCTCAGCGTCTCCATCCAGCTTCCGTTTCGCTTTACCCAAATCCGCGTAACGTGCAGTGGCTTTCCGCGGTCGGGCTGGTGTTCGGACCTCATCAAAACCGCGCTGCCAAAATCGAACAGACGCGCGGAGATCAGCGGCGTGGGAGCAAGCCCGCCGTTTTTCGCGTGATCGAAATCTTCCATTCGGCCGCGCTTGTCGGCGATCTTGTTGCTATTGGAACTGGCCGCCGCGAATTCATCAGCCACCAGCGCGCCAAAGGCGGCCGAAGTGCGGGCCGTGGCCGCCGTTTCCAGCTTGGAATAAGCGATCACAACTTCCCGCTCGGTCTCGTTCTTCGGTTGGTATGGGACACCCTTGCACGGATTTTCGCAATCCTTTCCGGCTCCGGGCGCAAAGGAAGGCGGCGCGGCCAGCGACATCACTTCCTGATAGACGATGGCCTTCCATCCGCCGGGGCGTTTCACCCAGACGCGCAACACGTGCGCTCGCCCGAGGTTCGCCTGGACATCTCCGATCTCCCCGTAGGTGTATTGCTTTAAGTCCCCTTGCTCCCGCGCGGGGTTCAGCTTCGACAGATCGCTTAAAACTTCGGCTTTCGTGCGGGTTTTGCCTTCAAAATCTGTCCATGTAAAATCCGCGTCGAGAAGTTTTTCGAGAGCTGGTTTGTCCGCCGCGGCGGCGGCTTGAACAAAGGCGCGATCCGCGTCCAGCATTTCCGCGGGCCAAGCGGTTCCAGCGGCCAACACGCAGCTTAGGATATAGTACGCGGTGACGGTTCGCATGAGAACTCTATTATGACCCCTGCCTCAGCGCAAAGTGCGCGCGCCAATCAGCCCCCGGAACAGCAGCGCGCCAGCCTGGGCTACGCCTGGTATGTGGTCATCGTCTTGACCGCGCTCTACATGCTGTCGTTCGTGGACCGCACTATCTTGAGCTTGCTGGTAGGCTCCATCAAGCGCGACCTGGGCATCAGCGATACGCGGATCGGCCTGCTGCAAGGCCTGTCATTCGCGCTGTTCTACACCGTGATGGGGCTGCCGCTCGGGCGTTTGGCGGATACCCGCAGCCGGCGCAATCTAGTGGCGGTCTGCGTCGTCGTCTGGAGCATTTTCACTGGCGCTTGCAGCGTCGCCAAGAGCTTCTGGTCGCTGTTCTTCACGCGTATCGGGGTGGGTGTGGGTGAAGCGGGGTTGTCGCCCGCGGCGTACTCGTTGATTTCCGACTATTTTCCACCCGAGCGGCTGGGCGTCGCGATCAGCGTGTATTACATGGGCGTCTTTCTAGGATCGGCCCTGGCGCTTCTGGTAGGCGGAGTTGTGGTGGACACCATGGCGCGCATTCACACCGTCACGCTGCCACTGATCGGCACCATCGCGTCCTGGCGCGTGACATTCCTAATTGTGGGATTCCCGGGGCTGTTAGGCGCGCTGGTGGTGTACACCATTAAGGAACCGTTGCGGCGCAATATGCTGCGGAGCGCCCAGGGTGCCGTAGCCCAATTGAGCTTTGGCCAATCGGTGGGACAGATGCGGATACGCTGGCAGTCGCTAGGTGGCATTTCGCTCGGAATGGTCTTTCAATCGATGGCCAATTATGCGCTGGTTTCTTGGGGCCCGACGTACTTCTCGCGCGTGCATGGTTGGACGCCCGGGCAATCCGGCAAGGCGCTGGCGGCGATTTTGCTGATTGCGGGATGCGGGGGCATGTACACGGGCGGCCGGCTCAGTGACCGTTGGCAGAGGCGCGGTCTGGACGAAGCCCCCATGCGCGTGATGGTGCTGGGCGCCATTGGAACCATCGTGCTGCTGCCCGTCGGAACATTGCTTTCAGACGTCCGCTGGACGCTGGCGCTACTGTTTGCGGGCGTTTTCTTCCTTGCCCTGCCGATGGGCATTTCCGCTGCCGCTCTGCAGCGCATCTTCCCCAATCAGGTGCGCGGCGTGGTGTCGGCGTTGTACCTATTTATCTTGAATATCGGCGGCCTGAGCCTGGGCCCGCTGCTGCCCGGCGTATTCAACGATTATCTGTTCCACAACGGCAAGATGATCGGCTATTCACTCTCGATTACGATGGGCGGCGCGGCGGTCCTGATGCTGATCACCTTCCTGGCGGCGTATCGGCACTATCGCACCCACTATCAGATGATGGTCGCGACCACCGTCCCGGCCTAGTTGGCCTGTCCCCCGCTCTAAAGCTTCTGCATTCAACTGCCGAGATTGTACACGTAAGCCGTAAACATAACAGGAGGGTTGCGTTTTGAGCGTGCAGGGAAGCCCTGTCAGCCCCAGCACGGCGCCACTCGAGGCGCCGGATTCGCTGAAGCTGCTCGATCGCCAGGACCTGGAGCAACAGCTCCGCGATAGCGAGCGGCATTTTCAAAGCTGGTTCCAGGACGCACCGGTGGCTTGCCATGAAGTGGATCGCGACGGAGTGATTCTGTGCGTCAATCAAGCCGAATGCGACCTGTTTGGATTTCGGCAAGAGGAGATGCTCGGCCGCCCCATCTGGGAGTTTATGGCGTCCGAGGATCGCGAGAAAACGCAGGCCGGACTGCTGCGGCGCATCGCCGATGAGCAGCCGCTGGTTCCGCTCGAACGCGAATACAAGCGCCGCGATGGCAGCTCGGTGGTGATGGAGATCCACCAAAAACGCATCCGCGATACCGCCGGCCGGCCGATAGGGCTGCGCACGTTCCTGCTGGACATCACGCAGCGCAAACGGGCCGAAACCACCCTGCTGGAGCAAGCCGACAAACTTTCGCGGTCCAACGCCGAGCTCGAGCAGTTTGCCTATGTGGCCTCGCACGATCTGCAAGAGCCGTTGCGCAAGATCCAGGCCTTCGGCGATCGCCTGAAAACCAAGTACGAAGCGGGCCTGGGTCCGGAGGGTCTCGATTATCTGACGCGCATGCAAAACGCGGCGGCGCGCATGCAAATCCTGATTCAAGATCTGCTCAGCCTGTCGCGCGTGACCAGCAATTCCAAGCCTTTTACAACGGTGGATCTGGGCGACGTGATCCGCACCGTGGTTTCCGATTTAGAAATGCGCATCAATGACGCGAATGGACGCGTCGAAATCGGCACGCTGCCGGTGATTTTCGGGGACCGTGGGCAGATGGCGCAGCTCTTCCAGAACCTGATTGGCAACGGATTGAAATTTCGCAGGCCGGGCGAAATCCCAGTGGTGAAGATCGAAAGCAAAGTTGCGACGCTCACAAGCGGCGCGGCCGGCTGGCAGATCACCGTGGAAGACAACGGCATCGGTTTCGACGAAAAATATCGGGACCGCATCTTTCAAATCTTCCAGCGCCTGCACGGACGCAGCGAATACGAAGGAACCGGCATTGGCCTGGCCATCTGCCGCAAGATCGTGGACCGGCACGACGGCCTCATCACTGCGCACAGCTCGCCGGGCGCGGGCGCAAAGTTCGTCATCACCCTGCCGCAACGGACCACGCAAGGAGACAACCAACATGAATAGATTCGGGAAGCCCATCACCATCCTGTACGCCGACGACGACGCCGAAGATCGCATGCTGGTGAAAGAGGCATGGGAAGAGAATCGGCTGGCCAACGAGCTGCACTTTGTCGAGGATGGCGAGGAGCTGTTGGATTACCTGCGGCGCAAAGGCAAGTACGCCGATCTGAGCGGATCGCCGCTCCCAGGCATGATTCTGCTAGACCTCAACATGCCGAGGAAAGATGGCCGCGAGGCGCTGGAGGAGATCAAAGGCGACCCACGGCTGCGATCGATTCCGGTGGTGGTGCTGACCACGTCAAAGGCTGAGGAAGACATCCTTCGCGCCTATGACCTGGGCGTCAATTCTTTCATTCTCAAACCGGTGACCTTTGAATCGCTGGTGGATATCACAAAGACTTTGAGCAAATATTGGTTCGAAGTCGTCGAGCTGCCGTCGAGCAGCGCCCAGGATGAGGCCGCCTAAAGACCCTTCAGTCCCCGACCCGGACACACGAGCCCTGCGAGTCCTCATCGCCGACGATGATGAGGACGACTATGTCCTCACGCGCGATCTGCTTTTGCGTATCGGGCGGCCGCGATTCCAACTGGACTGGACGCCGTCGTATGAGGGCGCGCTCCAGGCGATTGAGCTGAATCAGCACGACGTCTACCTATTCGATTACCATCTAGGGCATTCCGACGGCCTGGAGCTGATGCGGGAAGCGCTGGCGCGGGGCTGCAAGGCGCCCATCATTCTGCTGACCGGCAACGACAACTGGGAAACCGACGTGGAAGCCATGAAGGCGGGCGCGGCGGATTACCTGGTGAAGGGACACTTGGACGCGCGTTTGCTGGAGCGGTCGATTCGTTATGCGCTGGAGCGCACGCGGGCGCAGGCGGAGTTGCTGGAGTACGCGCACGAGATCGAGCGCAAGAATCGCGACTTGGCGCAGGCCGTGAAAGTATCGCAAGAGGCCACGAAACTCAAGAGCCAGTTCCTGGCGAACGTGAGCCACGAAATCCGGACGCCGATGAATGGCGTGCTCGGGATGACCGAGCTGCTGCTGGATACCGATCTGACGGAGGAACAGCGCGATTACGCAGAAACCGCCTTTCGTTCGGGAGAAGCGCTGCTCGAAATCATCGACAGCATTTTGGATTTATCGAAGATGGAAGCGGGCAAGCTGCAGTTGGAAGTAGTGGATTTCAGCCCCGCCGAAGTGTTGCACGAAGTTCTAAAACTGGTCTCCGGACGCGCGCGCGGAAAAGGCCTCACGGTGAGCGCGGCGGTTTCAGACGATGCCCAGGGAGTGCTGCGGGGCGATCCGGCGCGGCTGCGCCAGGTGCTGCTCAACCTGGTGGCGAATGCGATCAAGTTCACCGAGCGCGGCGAAGTGGTGGTGCGGGTGAAAGTAGCGGACGCTTCCGAAAACGGCGTGCGGCTTTTGTTTGAAGTGGAGGACACCGGCATCGGCCTGGCGCCGGACGCGCTGGCACGCTTGTTCCAACCTTTTGTGCAGGCCGATGGATCCATCACGCGCAAATATGGCGGCACTGGCCTGGGGCTGGCCATCAGCAAGCAACTTATCGAAATGATGGGCGGCCGCGTGGGCGTGGACAGCGAGCCGGACAAAGGCTCGCGATTTTGGTTCACGGCGCGGTTTCAACGATCGCAATCAGCCACGCCACAACTCTTGCCGCAAGAACCAGCGTCATCCACCCACACAGCGCTCGCCAAACTTTAAGGCGTCGTGCAAGCGGTAATGGAAAAGGCGTTCTGAGCAGTGGAAAGATTCGTGAAACGCGGGATCGACGCCGTCGGACTAGCTGTGCCATTGGTGCCGATCGGTGCCAGCGACGTGGTGGCCATCACCTGTCCGGTGGCAGGCACATTCTTGAAAGCCACCGCAAAAGGAATGGTCCCGGATTCCTGCACGGTCGGATCGGCGTAAATCACCTCGTAGACCGCATAAGCCGTCGTGCCGTTCAGGCTGGCTTCGGCAACCGGCGTGGTGCCAATGGTCGCGGTGGAAGCAACCGGCTCATACCCGGCTGCCGACTTTCCGTTCTGGTCCGTCTGTACCAGCTGCAGCTGTCCGGCCAGAGCGCCGGCTCCGTATTCGCCCGTCAGCGTCACGGTAGTGGGAACGAACAGCTCCGTACCCGCGCTGAGTGGTCCAACCGAGATCAGGATTCGCTTCCCGAAATCCCCCAGGCCCAGCGTCGGAGCGGGCGTGAACAAACTGGGGGAATAGAAACCGGTCTCGGTGAAATAGTGGAAGCCGGGCACATTCTGCTCAGCGAGCGCGGGTGGGAACTCGGGTCCAAAGAGCGCGGTTCCGTAGTTGCGGAATTCGAACTCCTGAATGAAGCTCTCTTTCACGTGAACGCTGAAATCAAAAGCGGCGGTTCCCGACTTACCGAGCAGAACGGCATTGTGAGGTGAGCACTGTGGGATGGAAGCCGTGCTAATGGTTGCAGGAGCTGAGAGGGTAGAGTTCCCCACCAACGGCGACCCATTGGCCAGCGGAACTGTATTGTTCCCTTGGATCGTCACCGTGGCCCGCACCGTGATGGGGGTCAACACCGTCGGCACGCCCAATTGCGAGACGTTGGCTCGTACGTTCGTCAGCCGGATAGTGCGTGTATTGTTCACCCCCGGCGGATCGATCGGAATCTTCCACTGCAACTCGTCCGCCGAAACTTGCGTGGCCGCGAAAACGTTGGGTTGCGCCTGATACGGGCTCGGGCTTCCTCCGCTGCCCTTCTCCTTGCAGTTGGAACCCAACGGCGTGCAGAGAATCTGGGGCGGCGTGGACGGTCCCCGGACCGCGCCGGATGGAATTGGGTTGGCGGGAAAAGCATCGTCGATGATGAGCAACGCTTCGGATAATTCAGAGGCCTCCGGCAAACTGCGGCTGGTGATATTGGTGTTCAGACTCAAGGAGATTGTGTACTCCGGGATGGATTCGCTTTCGGGGGTTGGAATACCACCCGTGCATTTCAGAACCACATCGCCCACCAGTTCAGCAAGGCCTTCGGCGTTGACGAGCGTCGGGATGGTTTGGCTGGCGCTGCAGGACAGTCCGGCGACACCGGGCGCGGTCAATTCCCAACTATCGTTCAGAAAACCGCCGGCGTTGCGGCCTCCGAAGATGGTCATCCGGCGGCTGGCCGAATCGAAGATTGCGATATGCCCGCTTCTGGCCGGCGGAGGCGTATCCTTCGGATTGAGGATAGCCCACAAGGGAGTTCCCAATCCTGTAGCGTTCTCGAGAGTCCATACATCGCTCAAGTAATTTCCGGAAGCGCCTACTCCCCCGAATATCAGCATTCGTCCGCCCGTTGCATCATAAACGGCCGAAGCAAACGAGCGGGGAGGAGGCGGGGTTCCATCGGGGGAGATGATTTGCCAGGAGCTCAAGAAGGGGCTGGGAATTGTATCCAGTGTCCAGACGCCATTGGTCGCCTGGCAGGTCCCATCCACCCGGCCCAATCCGCCGAAGGCGGTCAACACTCCTGTAACTGGATCGTAGACTGCCGCTCCGCCGTTTCTTGCCGGAGGTGCGTTGCCGAGATTATCGGAAGTGGACCAGACTGGCGCACCGCCCAATCCGTTCGCGTTTGAGAGCACCCACACATCCGAGAATGTGGAGCACGGATTGGGGCTTCCATCCTGACCGCCGAAGATCATCAGCCAATTGCGCACGGGGTCATAGGCAGCGAGACTGTCGGTACGGGCGGACGGCGGGGTGCCGGGCGACAGCTCGGTCCAGACCGGCGTTCCTCCCAGCCCATTCGCGTTGCTCAACACCCACACATCGTTGAGTGCCGGTACACAAGAGCCACCGCAGCCGCCGAAGATGATCAGGCGATTGCTGGTGGGGTCATAGACCGTGGAATGTCCCGAGCGCGCGGGGGGCGAACCGGCGGCGCCGTTGGGAATCAAGTTGATCCATTGAGGCGCGGCGCCCGATCCGTCGGCATTCACCAGCACCCAAACGTCATTCAGGTTTTTGCCGCTATGATTCCGGCCGCCAAAAACGATCATCCGATCACTGGCGGGATCGAAAACACCGGGCGCGCCGTTCAATCCACGCGCGGCAGGCGCTGTGCCGTTGGGGGAAAGGGGATTCCAGGATTGCGCAAAAGCAAAATTCGCGGCTAGGGAAGCAGTCAGGAGGCAGGAGCGAAGAAAAAGTCGTGTAGTCATGGGTAAGTCCTTAAGGAGCTGGGCAACTGGTAATGGAATAGGCCTGTTGGGCCGTCGAGATATTTGTGAACCGAGGGATGGGAGCAGTCTCGCTCGCGTTGTCATTGGTGCCGAGAGGTGCCAGTGTCGTAGTGGCCATTACTTCTCCGATCGCGGGCTGATTGGTGAACGCCACGGCAACGGGAATGGTGGCGGTTTCTAAGACACTGGGATCGGAGTAAATGACTTCGTAGATCGCATAAGCTGTCGAGCCGGAAACGCTGGCCTTGGCAACCGGCGTGGTCCCAATCAGGGCGGTAGAAGGGACAGGCTCATAGCCGGCGGCGGATTTTCCGTTCGAGTCCGCTTGGACGAGCTGGAGCTGTCCGGCTGGAACGCCTTCTCCATACGGTCCGGTGAGCGTGATTGTTGTTGGAACGAATAAGTGCGTACCGGCTGGGACAGAGCCTAATGAGACGCGAATGCGCGTGCCGAAGTCGGCCAGCCCGAGTGTGGGAGCGGACGTGAAAAGGCTAGGGGAATAGAAGCCAGTCTCGGTGTTGTACTCGAATCCCGGCACATTTTGCTCGCAGAGCGCGGGAGGGAACTCTGCTCCAAAAAGCTCGGTGCCGTAGTTGCGGAATTTGAAAGCTTGGGCGAAACCCTCCGCAACCTGAACGCTAAAATCGAAGGCGGCGGTACCCGATCCTCCGAGGAGAGCCGCGTTGTGGGGTTCGCACTGGGGGATGGAGGCGGGCGAGTCTAAGGTTGTCAGAGCGCCCGGTATGACTTGCCCTACCAACGGAGCACCGTCCAGAGCCACGAATGGGGATCCATGGATGGTTACTGTGGCTTGCACCTGAGTAGGGACGAACCCCGAGGCGATAGCTAGCATCGACGCGTTGGCTCGCACGTTATTCAGGCGAATTACCCTAACATTGACACCTGGAGGATCGATTGGGACCTTCCATTCCAGCGTGTTGACGCCGGTTTGCTTTCCCGCGAAGACGTTGGGCTGAGTCTTGTAGGGGTCCGGCGTGCCTCCGGTGCCTGTCGCGGGACAGTGCGAGCCGAGGGGTGTACAGAGAATTGGGGGCGGCTGGTTGGGAGCTGGGAGAAGACCAGACGGAACGGGATTTGCCGGAAACGGCTCGTCGATCATCAGCAGCGCTTCGGACAGGTCCAGGGCCTCCGGCAGGCGGCGGCTGGTGATATTCGTATTTAGGGAGTAAGTGAGCGTGTACTCCGGAATCGGTTTTCCTAGGGGGGTGGGCGAGCCGCCAGTGCAGTTCAGCACCACGTCCCCCATCAGTTCGGCAATTCCTTCGTCGCGGGAGAGGCTGGGGACGCCGGCAGCTGCCGTGCAGGTCATTCCTGAAAGGCCAGGCACGTTCAGAACCCAGGTGTCATTCAGCACGCCGCTCGCATCGCCGCCGCCGAAGATAGTCATGCGCTGGTTAGTGGAGTCCAAAACGGCCGCTTGCCCGCTTCTTGCCGGGGGTGGCCCGTCTTTCGGCGTAATTTCGGTCCACCCGCCGAACTGATCCCAGACGTCATTCAAATAGTTTCCGGAAGCGTCCACGCCCCCGAACATAAGCATTTGCCCACTGATCGCATCGCTCACTAAAGACGCAAACGATCGGGCCGCAGGCATAACGGCTTGCGGAACAAACTGCCCAAGCGGGGAAATGGGAGGTCCGAACAAAAACCACTCGTTGTTCGTAGCGGTGCAGGTTCCATCTACCATGCCTATGCCGCCAAACAGAGTTATCCCGTCGCCGCCGACGGAGACCGACGCCGCCCCATTTTGCCCCGTTGGCGCGCCGCCACTCAATAAAACACTCACCCAGGCGGCCGCTCCGCCGAGCCCGTTGGCGTTCGACAGCACCCAAAGATCTGCAAAGGTGGAACACGGATTTGCGCTGCCGTCCTGCCCGCCGAATACGAACAGCCGATTGTCCACCGCATCGTAAGAAGCAGCGGCGTTGGTTCGCGCTGCCGGTCCGCCGGAGACTTCGAGCTGGGTCCAGACCGGAGTTCCTCCCAATCCATTCGCATTGGTCAACACCCAAACATCGCTCAGCACCGGGACGCAATAGCCGCCGCAGCCGCCGAAAACGATCAAGCGGTTGTTCACGGAATCATAGACCGTCGAGTGTCCCGAGCGCGCGGGAGGCGAGCCGGCAGCGCCGTTGGGAATCAGTTCCACCCATTGATGCGCGCCAATTCCGTTGGCATTCACCAGCACCCAGACGTCGTTCAGGTTCTTGCCTTCGCGATCGCGGCCTCCAAATACGATCATTCGATTGCTCGCGGGATCATAGACACCCGGTGAGCCATTCATGCTCCGCCCCGCCGGCGCGCTGCCGGACGGAAAGGAAAGGTGAGTCCAAGACTGCGCAAAAGCCGAGTGAGCCGCCAGAGCGGCAATCACGAAGCAGGCGTTTAAGACTGTCCTCGTTCTCATCAAGGCGCCGGACAACTTTGGATGGAATAGACTTCCTGGGCAGCGGGAATATTCGCAAAGCGAGGGATGGACGAAGACTGATCGGCGGTTCCCACCGTGCTCAGCGGCGCCAGCGAGGTGTTCGCCTCTACTATTCCGGTCGCAGGCACATCGGTGAACGCTACGGCAACTGGAATGGTTACGGTTTCGACCTTGGTTGGATAGGCGGCCACCACTTCGTAAGTGACATACGCGGTGGAACCGGAAACACTGGCTTCGGCGACACCCACTCCGTCAATCCTAGCGGCAAAAGTAATCGGCTTATAGCCTGGTGCGGAGTCCCCACTTTCATTGGCATGTATCAGCCTCAGCGCACCCCCGGTTGGATTACCAAGTGAGTCAAGCATGGCGACATGGGTGGGGACGAACAGGTGGGTGCCGGCGCTGACCGGATCGAATGAAATGTGAATGCGCGTGCCAAAATCGGCCAACCCGAGCGTGGGAGCAGTGGTGAACAAGCTGGGAGAGTAGAAGCCCGTCTCGGTGAAGTAGGAATAGCCCGGCACGTTTTGTTCGACAAGAGGGGACGTGGGCCCAAGAACGGTTCCGTAGTTTCGGATCTGAAAGGCGCTGGAAAAGTTCTCTTCCACTTGGACACTGAAATCAAACGCGGCCTTGCCCGAGCCTCCAAGAAGAACAGCGTTATGCGGTTCACATTGCTTGATTGGTTTGCTCGGAACCACGCTTGTCACGGTTCCCGGCAGAATAGTCGCCAGCATTACCTCAGGGTTTTCGAGAATCACTGGCTGCGATCCTTGGATTCCGACAAAAGCGAGGATCTGGGTGGGGATCAGAGTTGAGGAGACGCCGAATGTAAAGGCATCGGCGCGGAGGTTAGTCAACCGAAGGGTCCGGGTACCGCCGCTACCAGGGGGATCGATCACAATCGTCCATTGAAACGAGCTGGCGCTGTCTTGCTTTCCAACAAAGACGTTCGGTTGCGTCTGGTAAGGACTCGAGCCGGAGCCAGTACCTTTCTCCGGGCAGATCGAACCGAGGGGTGTGCAGAGAATCTGCGGTGGGGCGCCAGGGCCATGAGTGGTTCCGGATGGAATGGGGTTTGCAGGAAACGCGTCGTCGATGATCAACAGCGCTTCGGAAAGATCGGAGCCCTTCAGCAGGCGGCGGCTGGTGACATCGGTATTGAGAGACAAGGTGATCTTGTGCTCTGGAATCGTTTTTCCCTCGGGAGTTGGAGTACCACCAGTACAATTCAGAACCACGTCGCTGACCTGTTCGGTGAGGCCTTCTGCGCGAACCACACTTGGGCCTACGGCCGCGCTGCAAGACAACGGAGTGGTAGTAGTCTGGGCTAGTGCGGAGCATGCCAACAGGAATGTAACTGTGAGTAGATAGATCCCCCGAACTGTCGAGTTTTGTAAATGATTTCTATGTTTTGACAGTAAAATGGCGCACCATTTACCTGAAAGCATAGGTAAACTTATAGCATAGACATACACCTCCTCAAAGAAGATTTCCATGACACAGCTGGACTTAAGTACCATTCGGGCTAGGAGTACTTGAGCGGTTCATGCTCTTCGTTTTTTATCCGATTAGACCAGTAGGTCCGGCGCAGCAGCCATGCAACCCACTTCCAAACCCCCGCCTTCGAAACCCACCGAGCAGGTCCCACTCGAAGATTGCCTGCGGATTCTGCTGCGGGGAATTCAGAACAACGCGGTCATCGCCGATGGGTCCGATGGGCAGGAGTTTCAGGCAGCGCTAGCCACCCTGGAAGGCCAGTTGCAGGGGGAAGAGAACGCTGGCCACTGGGTGGACTCCGCGGTTGAAATTCTGAACAGATATGGAACCCAAGCCAACCAGGCGATCGCCTGCCAGAAATCCGCGCTTGCTGTGGCAATGGACCACTGGAATGCGGTGGAAGAGCAAATCAAAGCTATTTCGATAGCAGACGACCTCCCGGCAGTGAAGGCGCGTCTTTCCTCGCAGATCGCCTTGGCGCGCGCAGAAGTCCTGGAGGCCGCCGGAAACGCGGACAGCCCGGCGGCGGGCCACGCGAGCAAGACACTACGATCAGCGGCGGCGATTTACAAGGCAGACCAGTTGACGGGCTTGCCTGCCCGCGCATCTGCGGAAGTAGAGCTGGCGCGGGCGCACGCGCAATCCCCGGATTGCTACTTGGCGCTCTTCGTAGTGAAACGGCTGGGGCTGATCAACGCTAAGTTCGGATACTCGCGTGGCGACCAGGTACTGCTCAAGGTGGTGATCCATCTAGCGCAGTCGCTGCCGGACTTCGACAAACTCTTTCGCTGGACGCCCTGCGCATTCCTCACCCTGGCGCCTCCAGAAACTTCGTACAAAGAATTGCGCGCGAAGGTGCAGATGATTGAGCTCGCCCGCTTGAGTCCGACACTGGAGTGGGAAGGGCGCAGCGCGATGGTCCCGGTGGTGATCGACTGCCGCATCATCCGGGTGAAGGACTTCGAAACGCCGTCCGATTTGTTTCTGCGTCTGGATACGCTGGCGGCAGACGCCTAAAGCACCGGCTCCCTTTGGTCGCGGCTCGGAACCTTAGTGCATGGGCGGCGCGCCGGCCCGCGGCTTGGCCGGCTTCATGAAGAACATCAGCGGGATCAGCGCCACGCATAGCCAGGCCAGTAATCGGAAAACATCGACGTAAGCCACCATCGAAGACTGCCGCAACAATTCACCATAGAGCATGGCTTGCGCCTGTTGCGCCGCTTGGGTGGAACTCGATCCCGCCGCCTGTAGCGCTCCCTGCAGATTGTGCAGCCTGCTGGCGTAGACCGGATTGAACGCCGACACATGCCCCGCCAGGTTGTTTTGGGACACTTGCGCCAAGCGGGTCTGCGCGGCGGCCACCAGCGAGATCCCCACGCTGCCTCCCAGGTTGCGCGTCAAGTTAATCAAGCCGGTGGCACTGTTGGTCTTCTCGCGCGGCACGTAGGCGAAGGCCATCACGTTGATGGGCACGAACAGGAGGGGCATTCCCGCGCGCGAGATGGTCCAGGTGGCGACGAACTGCCAGAAGCCGGTTTGCAAGCTTAATTCGGAAAGGCGGTACATCCCGGCGGCCAGAATCACGAAGCCGCAGACCACGAGCCAGCGCGGTTGAAAGATTCCGAGCAGACGTCCGACGATCGGCATCACCAGCAAAGTCACGATGCCGCCTGGAGAAAGCACCAAGCCCGCCCATTGGGCGGTGTAGCCCATCTGCGTCTGCAGCAGGATCGGCAGCAGCACGGTGGTCCCATACATGACCACGCCCATGGCGAACATCAGGAACGTGGCCATGCTGTAGTTGCGCTGCGCAAACAGCCGCAGATCGACCAGCGGTTGAGGTTGGCGCAACTCCCAGACGATGACACCAGCCAAACCGAGAATTCCGATCACGGCGCAGGTTACGATGAAGCGGGATTCGAACCAATCCTCGGTCTGGCCCTTATCGAGCATCACCTGCAGGAACCCGAGACCGACGCTCAGCAGGCCCAACCCGATGAAATCGATCTTGAGTCCCTGCTGGAGTGTTTTGCGGATTAAGTAAGGCGGGTCCTCAACCAGAGCCAGAGTCATCAAAATGGCTACCACTCCAACGGGCACATTGATGAAGAAGATCCAGCGCCAGGAGAAGCTGTCTGTGATCCAACCTCCGAGCGTGGGACCGATGATGGGCGCCACAACCACACCCATGCCATAGACGGCCATCGCCATGCCTTGTTTTTTGCGCGAGAAGCTCTCCACCAAAATGGCTTGCGAAATCGGCTGAAGTCCGCCGCCCCCGGCGCCCTGGAGGACTCGAAAGAGAATGAGCAGGAAAAGATTGGGTGCCAAGCCGCAAAGAAAAGAGCTGATGGTGAAGATGACGACGCATCCGATGAACAGCCGCTTGCGTCCGAACATCATCGAGAGCCAGCCGGTGAGCGGCAGCACAATGGCGTTCGAGATCAGGTAAGAAGTGAGGACCCAGGTGCTTTCGTCCACCGTGGCCGAGAGGCTGCCCGCGATGTGGGGGAGCGAGACGTTGGCGATGCTGGTGTCCAGCACCTCCATGAACGTCGCCAGCATCACCGTGGCGGCGATCAGCCACGGGCTGACGCTGGGAGTCCAGGGAACGGGCGGATTCGCGGCTTGCGCTTCGGCTACCGCCACGTGAGCCCGCTTAGCTCCTTCCCTGCTTGGTATGCTCTTGCGGGGCCCAGTTCAGGTCCGCGGAAATGTTTTGAGCCGTCATGCTATGCATCGCGTTCAGGATGGTATCGATCACAATTTCGTCGCCGACCTGGGAGTTGATCATCAAATGATAGAGCTCGCGCGTGGGCCACTCCATGCCGAAATACCTGCGAACGAAAATCACTCGCTGCCGATCCAGATTTTCGATCTCGTCAAGAGCGTCGTCTTCGCTTTTGCCGGCCTCGCAAAGACGGCGGATCTTCTCATCGCGCGGGGCATAGACGAAGACGTGAAAGGTGTCGGGGCGTCCTCGCAGAAGAAAGGGAGCGCCGCGCCCCACAATCACCGAGTTGCCCTCGGCTGCCGCTCCGGAGATAACGCGCTGCATGAACTCCACCATGCTGTCTGCGTCGAAATGATCCATGCCGCGGACCGCCAGGCTTTGCTCCATGCTGCCCCGCATGAACACTTTCATCAGCCGGTAGAACAGCGAGTCGCAACGCTCGTCCATGCGCTCCACCACCGCCTGATCTACTTGAGCGACGCGCGCGATCTCGCAGGTGAGCTCCTGATCCCAAAGCTTCCAGCCAAGCCTTTCCGCCAGTTTTTTCGCGATAACGCCGCCGCCCGCGCCATATTCGCGCTCGACGGTGATGGTCCGGATCACGGCGTTGGTCCTCCCGCGTTTATTTTACGCCAGCCATTGGGGGGGTAGTGGCTCGGGGTCGGTGACTGGTGATTGGTAGATGGCTTTGCTATTCTGCAACCTGCGGGTTGCACATGAGCACAGACCGGATTGAGAAGAAAGTTCTGCTCCACGCAGCACGAGCGCGAGTCTGGCGCGCGCTATCGGACTCAGCCGAATTTGGGACTTGGTTCGGCGTGAAGTTCGACGGCCCGTTCACGCCAGGCGCCAAGATGCACGGAGTGATCGTGCCGACGACGGTGAATGAGGAGGTGGCGAAGGCGCAGAAACCCTATGAAGGCAAGGCCTTTGAAATCACAATCGAGAAGATGGAACCGGAGCGGCTGTTCTCGTTCCGCTGGCATCCCTACGCTATTGAGCCCGGCGTCGACTACTCGAAGGAGCCGGCGACATTAGTCGTCTTCACTCTGGAGGAAGCGGATGGTGGCATTCTGCTGACCGTCACCGAGTCCGGCTTCGATCAAATCCCGCTCGCGCGCCGGGCCAAGGCATTTACGGCCAACGAGCAAGGCTGGGGCATGCAAGTGAAACTGATCGAGGCGTACCTTGTCCGCACGCCGTAACTCCAAAGCGGTGGTGGAAGCCGCCAGATCGGCGCCTCTATTTGCAGCGCTGGGAGACACGATGCGCTTACGTCTGGTCTCTCGTCTGTGCGACGGACCGATGTCCATCACCAGGCTCACGGAGGGCTCCAAAGTTACGCGGCAAGCGATCACCAAACACCTGCGCGTGATGGAGGACGTCGGTCTGGTGCGTAACACGTGGCGGGGACGCGAGAGTGTTTGGCAGTTGGAACTGCAACGTCTCGAAGATGCGCGCCGTTATCTGGACTTGATTTCCAAGCTGTGGGACGACGCTCTGGGCCGATTGCGCGCGTTCGTGGAGCAGTGATGTGGAGTGCCGGACTGCGCGTGTAACTGCCATCAGCGTATCCAATATTGATATTCTGGAACGCGGAAATGGGAGGGCTTATGAAATCGATTGGAACTCTTGTGGTTGTGTTGGGCGGAGTGGGTGCGATGGCGGCGCTGGGTCAAATACCGATGCCTGCCGGCAAGACCACTGGGCCGGGAGTGCAGGCCGCGCGCGACTCCAAGGAGCCAGAGGTATTGAAGACCTGCAAGGTGCCGCCCCCGACGGCGGGTGGCTTTCCGAGGGGAGGGCCCCCTCCCGCCACTGCGGCGCCAGGTCCCAAAGAAGTAACCGAGATTCCCGGCGTGGTGGCCGCGGGGCAGCAATGGAAAGAGATCTGGGCAGTGGACGGCAACAATGCCGACGGGATCATTGCAACAAAAGATGGCGGGATTCTGATCGCGCAAAACGACAACAGCGACGTAGTGAAGCTGGATAAAGACGGCAAGACTTCCGTCGCCTTCATGGGCACGAATACCGGCGGTTCGGTGGCGATGAACTCGAAAGGCGTGCTGTTCGTGGACAATCGCGGGCTGAACGCTTCCGTGGAAGAATTGGCGCCGCAGCGCAAGACGCTGGCCAACAAATATAACGGCGATTCGTTCGATTGCATCGGCGGAGTACTCAACGATCTGACGGCCGACAGTAAGGGCGGTGTGTATTTCACCATGGGCGGCCTGTTTTACGCGGATCCGCAAGGCAAGGTCACCAAGTACGGCGAGAATCTTTTCACCAACGGCATCGTTCTGAGTGCCGACGAGAAACATCTTTACGTCACCAATGGGCCGACGGTGGCGGCATTTGACGTCCAGAAGGGTGGCGCGCTCACGAACCAACGCGAGTTCGCGAAGCTGGAAGGCGGCGGTTTCGGCGGCGATGGCAGTACGTTTGATTCCACCGGGCGGCTTTACGTGACGACGAATGGTGGCGTGAACGTGATCGGAACGGACGGCAAGAATCTCGGCCTGATCCCGACGCCGCGCGATGTCATCAGCGTGGCCTTCAGCGGGCCGGATCGAAAGACGCTGTACGCAGTATCCAGGGACAACGCGCAGAATAAGGACTGGATTATCGCGATCCAGATGATTGCGCAGGGGCCGAAGGGGCGCGGGAAGTAGCGCTTATACCTCCGGCTGTCTCTCCGTCGAGACTATTCCTGGCTATGCCAAAAGCCCAACAACAAACGATTTAGAGATTTTTCGCCCCCCTTCTCGCACTGGAAGGTGCATGAAAACTTCACTTCCGGTGTTTGTGCTGGGGCTGTTTGTTAGCGCGGCTCTGGTTTACGCGGGAACCGGCGCGGCCACCATCACGCTTTCCGCTACCCCCGCCGCTGTCAACTGCGGCGCGTCGGACTTCGTCAACCGGGTGGTGGTGTCCGTCGTTCCCGGCGGAGAGGGAAAAGTCTTCGTCGGCCAATCGTCGCAGAAAGTATCCACTGGAGCGGGCATCGCGCAAATTCTTTTTCCGAACGGCGGTGCGCATAGCGAGCAATTTGAACTGTCCGATCCTTCCGGCAACGATACCATCAACCTTTGCAACCTCTACGTGGCCGGCGAGATCCCCGGTGAGATCGCGCTGGCCAGTTGGAAATACAAGAATGGGACATCCACTGGAAATGAAATGGTGCTGGTGCAAGCGCAGGCTTATAGCGGTCCGATTCCAAGCAATGAACCGGCCGGATGCTCGGGTGTGACGGGTCCGTTCGTCCCACTTGGTCCGGCTGGCTTGTTGAGGGATGGATTGCTCACCGATACCGATCCCTCTTACTATTTCAGCAAACTTCGCGTGCAGGTGATTCCGGGGCAAGAGGGCAAAATTCACCTCGCCTTTTGTAATGGAATTACCGACGGATATTTTCACGTTTTATATCCCAATACTGGGCTTATTTCGCAGCATAGCGCATGGTCAGAGGGCTGGGACGTGCAGGACCCGAGCGGGCAGAACGGACTTTCCATGTACGATGGCGCGGTTGCGGGTTCTGTTTTCCACGGCTGGGGCTTCGTGCCGGACGTTAGTTCGGAAGGCTTGCAAGTGGCGCTATGGCAACTGCAAACCAACGGCAGCGTAGTGGATCCCGCGAACGTCTATTCGTTTTCGGGAACCAATGGCGTCCCTCCGGCCACGTTCGGCAGTACCGCGTCGCGCTTGCGTTTTCGGGTAGAGCCGGGGTATTGCGGGAAGTTTTCTTTCGGAAATAGTTCGCTGAATCCGGCTGCGGGGACGGGTCTTTATAAGACTCTATTTCCGAATTGCGCGGGAGGGTGGAGCGAGGAGTTTGCAGCGATCCCGGACTCCACCGTAAACGTTCCGGTTGCACTCAACATCGCCGCCGAGATTCCTACCGATCCCTTGAGCTCGGAAGCGCTGTCCGTCGCGCCCTATGGAGGGACCGGCACTGCCAGTTCGCAATCGGTGGGCGGCGGTACAACCGTGCTATCCACTGCACCTGTGGCGCTGGGAACCGGTTTCGTTCATCGAATCACTATTTCGGTGACACCTGGACAAGAAGGGCAAGTCTACATTGGTACGGGGTCCATGAGTACGGACCTGGGCGGCGTAGTTGCGATTCTTTTTCCCAATACCGTGGGGCGCTGGTCGGAACAATTTGACCTGGTGGATCCTCAGGGCGACGGAATAGATCTGAGCGCGCTCTATATTCTGGGCGAGATTCCTGGTGAATATGTACAGGTGGTGACTGAGACTACCGGGATCGCGCCAGCCACGCCATTGAGCGTTTACCTGGCCAACGTGATCTCCTATCCCGGTTCCTGCACCGGCAGCACGTACACGTACGCAGTCCCGCTCACCGGTTGTCCAGGAAGCGCGCCGATTTCCGCGGTGCGCATTCAAGTGATTCCAGGTCTGGACCCGGCGGTGTCCGTCGGCACGTCGGCGATGTTGTCCGATACCGAGCCTGATGCAAGCTTTGCCGATACGGCCAAAATCCTCTTTCCGAACTGGGGCGATTACGATGTTCACGAAGGCTTCTCCGAGACTTTCGCGCTGGCCTGCCAGGATGGAACGAACTGTCTGACCAGCGACGCATTTTCGCTGTGGCCAGAGTACGCGTACTATCCGGTGTTGGTGGCCTTGTGGCAGCATTGAGTGCTGCCCGACTTCACGCCCGAGGGCGATTTGCCGGCAGGCGTGCACCTTGCCGCGTGGGAGGAGTTCGCATCGCGCTTCGGGACCTCAACGCCAAGACGCATCTGGCTGGTTAGCCGCCTGCGAGCCGTACTTTCACTTGCCGCGAGCACGCGAAAACTACGTCGCGTCTTTGTTTGGGGTAGCTTCGTTACGAGCAAAGCTTCGCCAAAGGATGTTGACCTTCTCCTCACCCTGGAAGAAGACTTTGAGGTGGAGCATGTGAACTTGGCGGCTCAGGCTGTCTTCGATTCAGTTCTTGCCAAACTACTGTACGAATCGGATGTGTTCTGGGCACGAACTTCCATCGGCAATGAAGCCTTGGACCTGTGGCTGGACACCTATCAAATTTCCAGAAGCTTCCGAAAACGCGGTATCGTGGAATTGGAGTTGCCGTGATACAGACCGACGACCAGATGCTAATCGCTCAGCAGTGTGTCGCTAACCTTAGGACGGTCCTTCTGGAGGCTCGCAAGGTTCATTCGCCTCAAGATTATTCGCGTCTGGCCGAACCAATTCTTCTCGAAATACAGCAGCGGCAGCAGGAGATTCTTGAATACTTGAGCGGCAGCGTGGGACAACGGGTGGCCCAGCTAGGCTGAGGAGCCACGATGGAGTACACGGCCATATGCGAGCACGGGCCGGCATCTTGGGGCGCCTACGTTCCCGATGTTCCTGGCGTGATTGCTGTCGGTGACTCGCGTGACGAGGCAGAACGTCTAATCCGAGAGGCTGTCGAGTTTCATCTGGAGGGCATGCGCGAGGAAGGATTTCGATTCCACTGCCGTTGAGTTTTGGGACCTAAGCCGCTTTTAGGGTGTTGGACAATTCCTCCGCTGTCTGTTCGGGGGTATCGCGAATCAAATAGCGACGTAAACGAACGTCCAGAGGTAGAACGCTTGGATCCAGATCTTTGGGCACGATAGCTACGACCCGCTTGCCCATTCCGATGGCTGCCCCCAGCTCGAAAAAAAGATTTGGTCTGGACGGGGACTCTGCATCGAGCAAAGCCACTAACACGTCACTGGTTCGCAAGCCGGCCTCAAGGGCGTCTCGCACTGATTCACCGGGTCGAACGTCAAATTCGTCAAACCAGACGGTAACGCCTCGTTCCTTCAGAGCTTGCGCAAAGGAACGTGCCCAATCTGCATCTCGAGCAGAGTGTGAAATGAAGACTGTTCTTTTTTCCATGCCTCTCATCCTTGCTGTTGTCGGACGCGCCTTGCCAACTGCCCGAGGTAAATGTCGATCTCATTTAGAAGTAAAAGGTCTCGCTTCTTCAGAAGCACCGGAATGCCGGAGCGCGTTTGCAATTCATTCGGCGTCAGACCAAGCAGCAGAGCGACTATGGGAATCCGACGACCCCACGCAGCCCCAATCTCAGCCCACACGTAGGGTCGATCAAGAGCCCACGGAGTTAGCAGGACGACCAAACTCGTGGGCTCGCTCCAAGAAATTCAGGATGTCTTCCTCGAAATCCGCTCCGGCATCGACCTGGGCCTCGTCCAAGAACGGGACCGCTCCGCAGGCCGCGATCTCCCGCGCGATCTGCTTCGCCACCCACGTGTCGGCGCTGCTATGGCTGATGAACACAAGTCTACCGCTTCTGATTGCATCCTCTTGCACCTATATAACGATTCTACGCCGTTGAGCGACACGCCTCACATGTCGAAGCCGGGAGCGGCGCGATTTCCAGCCTACTGGGGCACCGGAATCTCTCGGGCCAGAAAGTCTCCGAGCCGTGCCGCCGACTAGTGCGTCATCGCGTACACAATATAGTTCACCCCAATGCGAATCCCCAGCGCGGAATATCTCTCCGGATACTTCGGATTGTCGGCGTGCTCCCAGGAATCGCCCAGGTCCATGTCGTGGCAGATGGCCACCATGATCCGGCCCTTGTCGTCGAAGATGCCGCGCCAATGTGGCACGTAGCCGTCCTTTTCCGGGATGCGGTGAGTGTAGAGGACCTGTTCACCCGGCACCTGGTAGCGATCGTCGAGATCGAAGATCGTATGAAAAATGGCGCTGCCATTTTCGATGTCCACGATAGGCCGGTCCGGAAACACGCGGCTCATGCCGGAGATGAAGATGTTCCACTCGTCGCTGCCGTGAAAATCGTCGCACATAAAAAAGCCGCCGCGGAGCAGGAAATCGCGCAGCTTGGCGGCCTGGGCATCGGTGAGATCCCAGTGCCCCACTTCGACTCCGTACAGCCACGGCCAGTTGTAAACCTCGTCGCCATCCCGTAAATCCACGGGCTCTTCCACGGACCGCGTCTGAATGCGTGTAAGCCGGCGCACGGCTTCGGAAAGATGCCGGTCCGAGCGCGGATAGTCGATGGTCCAATCCGTCCGGCCGTCCCACCAGTCGGCATGGTAAGGGCGCGGATACTCGCCAACATAAAAGCGGTGCTGGGAGGGGTACATCAGGCGCGCGAAGGTCCATTCGCCGGGAACCCGCCAGTCGGAAGGGCGCGGGAAATTTTCGTACTCATAGCCGGGATACTCGCGGAAGGGGCGCTGGGCGAACGCTGCGCAGATCAGAACGGAAGCGGCCAAGGCGCAGGCCACCGGAAAACGCAAACGGACGAAGTTGCACATCGATGCGGTTAATTCCAGGATGCCATACTAGCGGCTTCGGAACTTTTCCCTGGTTTATTCGTCTAACGATCCAATAACCTGAAGGTGCGTTTTGAGCGGATTGCTGCAAGACCTTCGATACGGCGTGCGAACGCTGAGCAAGAGCCCCAGTTTCACCATTGTGTCGCTCGCGACGCTGGCGCTTGGGATCGGCGCCACTACGGCCATCTTCAGCTTTGTCAACGGCGTACTGCTGAAGCCGCTCCCCTATGCGGATGCCGACCGTATTGTGCGCGTGATGGAGAAGCCGCCTCTCGGCGAGCGCAATGGGATTTCGACCTTGAACTACCTGGACTGGCGGAATCAGAACAGTGTCTTTGAGTACATGACCCCCTGGGCCGGCCGCGCGGTAACGCTAACTGGAATGGGCGACCCGATTCAATTGCGAAGTGGGCAAGTATCGACGCACTACTTCGACATCTTTGGAATTCACGCGGTACTTGGCCGAACATTCGCGGCAGACGAAGACCAGCAAGGCAAGGAGCACGTGGTGGTGCTGAGTCACACACTCTGGGAGTCGCAGTTCGGAGGGGACCCGAAGTTAATCGGACAAATCATTCGGCTGGATGGCGAGCCGTACACTGTGATCGGCGTGCTTCCCCAGGGCGGATCGTTCGACCGTTTGTTCGCGCAGTTCTATATGCCGCTGGTTTTCAAACCCGAGAACATGACGCGCAACTTTCATTGGTTCATCTCGTTCGCGAAACTCAAGCCGGGCGTGACGCTGGAGGCTGCGCGCAAGCAGATGGATGCGATCGGCACCCGGATCGCGCACGATTATCCGGACTCGAACAAAGGCTGGGGCGTGGTTGTGGAGCGCTATTCGGATATTCTGGTCGACCAGGATTTGAAAAAGTCGCTGTACGTGCTCCTGGCGGCGGTGGGTATGGTCCTGCTGATTAGCTGCGCGAACATCGCGAATCTAACATTGGCGCGAGGGTCGGCGCGCGAGCGGGAAGTCGCCATTCGCTCGGCGCTGGGTGGTGAGCGGCGCAGGATTATCCGGCAGTTCTTGACGGAAAGCGTCTTGCTCTCGGTATCGGGCGGCGTGCTGGGCCTAGCCATCGGCTACGCGGGCATGGCGGCTTTAAAAGCCGCCGTCCCACCTTTTACGCTTCCCGCGGAAGCAGACGTTGCTCTCGATCTGCGCGTCCTCATCTTTACCCTTGTTCTTTCCGTTCTGACCGGGATTATCTTCGGATTGGCGCCGGCGATCGCGACCACGCGGAGTAATTTATCGGGCATAATGAAGGACCGCGCGCGCAACGCATCGGGAGGCGCCGGACGAAAGACTCTACGCGGAATCTTGGTGGTTACGCAGGTCGGGCTGGCGTTTGTGCTGCTCACCGGTGCCGGCCTGCTGATCCGCAGTTTCTCTCGCATGCTGCAGGCGGATATGGGATTCGATTCCACCAATGTGGTGACTGCCGGACTGCCCATTCCCGCCGAGCGCTATCCCGACCCGCACCAGCTCAATGAATATCTGCGATCGATTACGGCTAATGTCGGCGCGGTGCCTGGCGTTCGCGACGTTGCTCTGACGTCCGCCCTGCCATTGCAAGGATGGGGCTATGGGATGCCGTTTCAGATCGCCGGCCAGCCGATAGTCGACCGCTCCAACCGTCAAGCCTGCTTCTTCAAAATGGTCAGCCCGTCCTATTTCCGCGCGCTGGGAATGAAAGTGCGCCAGGGACGCGCGTTGAACGATCATGACGTGGCGGGAGCTCCTTCCGTCACCGTCATCAATGAAACCATGGCCCGGAAGTATCTGCCGAATCAAAACCCGATTGGCAAGCGGATTCTGATCCAACAGATCGTTCCCGGAAAAACACAGCTTGGCCCGGAGGTCGCATGGGAAGTGGTGGGCGTGGTCGCCGATGAGCGCGTCACCAATCTGGATGCGAAGCGCGACAATCCGGGAGTTTACGTCACGAACGACCAGAGTCCGGTCTACTTCGGGGGTTTGGTAGTCCGGGCATCCATGAATCCGCTGTTCCTGCAGAAAGCGATTCTCAAGGCGGTGCATGACGTCAATAAAGACCAACCGTTGACGGACATGAAAACCTTGGATCAGCTCAAGTCCGAATCGATGGCGGGGGATCGGTTGCGATCGATCTTACTGGGCGTGTTCGCGGCAATCGCGCTGGCGCTGTCGGCGGTGGGAATTTACGGTGTGGTTTCCTATACCGTGGCGCAGCGAACGAACGAGATCGGCATTCGCGCGGCCTTGGGCGCAAGCAGCGGCAACTTGCTGGGACTGGCATTGCGCGGCGGCATGTGGATGATGCTGGTGGGCTTGGCGATCGGGTTCGCAGGCGCGCTCGGTTTCGCCCGGCTGCTTTCAACGCTCTTGTTTGGCGTGGGCGTTTGGGATGCGGCCACCATTAGCTCCGTCGCGGTTATACTAGCACTGGTCGGGCTGATGGCTTGTTTCATTCCCGCCCGGCGCGCCGCGCGCGTAGATCCAATGGTCGCGCTCAGGTATGAGTGACCAGACGAAACTTTTGCCGTTATCGATGGTCCTATTTTTATGAGTAAAGAGAATGAGCCCAAGCCGGAAAAGGGGCCAACGCCCGATTCCACAGAGCCGGAAGAAAAGCCCGAAAGGGAACTCCCCGACGACGATGTAGATGAAGCTGGCGAAGAGTCGTTTCCGGCAAGCGATGCGCCACCCTGGACGGGTACGGCGGCGCACTAGTCAGCGTGCTTCTTGCGAGCACGACGCTGGAGGAACTCGATCAATGGCGTTTCGCCGCGAAGCTGTGAGGTGAATTGGCCCTGGTCCATTCCGGGACTCCCATTGTGGTTTTCGTGATGCGGGCATGGATCGCCGGTGGAGGGCTCAACCAACACCCTACGCGGAGCGTCGGGATCTACAGCTTCATCGGGACCGGTAATCTTCTGCGAGCGCGACGCGATCCGCCGCACCTCCAGAAACGAGAATATGATGGCCCAAACCACCACTAAAACACCCAGGAGCAACACCAGGCTCTGCCACCCCGAGAGCTCTGCCATCAAACTATAGAGGATGATGCAGGTGGCAACAACCGCACTCGCTACCGCATACATGAACGCGACTCGATTTCTCTTTCTCTTCGACATGATCCCATCTATAGAGATTCAGTTTTCGCACAAGTGATAACACTACAGGCTTGCTAGTAACGGTTACGCGCCACTCGGTGAGGCCACAGTGACCCAAGTCACGGCGCGCGGCAGGCTGCTGGCGTGATACTGCTAGTAGCGGTGGACAAAGCAGCCGCTCTCAGACGCACTGTACTATTTGGCAATCTCCAACCCCAGGAATTGACAGAACTGGCCGCACTGGCGCGAAAGCGTGAGCTGGCCAAGGGCGAACTGTTGTTTCTGGCCGGGGAGAAGGCTGCGGGACTATTTGTGATTGCTTCCGGGCGAATTCGGGCTTATCGCGTAAACGCACAGGGCCGCGAGCAGACCATCCACATGGAGGGCGAGGGCGCCACGCTGGCTGAAGTGCCGGTCTTCGACGACGGGACGTACCCCGCAACCGCTGTCGCCGAGGAACCCACTTCGGTGCTGTTTCTCGAAAAGAGCGACGTCCGCCGCTTCATGCTGCGGCATCCCGACGTGGGCCTCACGGCTTTGAAGCTGATGGCCCAGCGTTTGCGCGGGCACGCGGAGCTGGTGGACGCGTTGTCGTTGCAGCAAGTGGGCCAGCGTCTGGCGCGCTTCATATTGGCGCAGGTTCGCGATCATGGCTCCCGAACGGAAGCTGGTGTCGAAGTGGAAGTCGCGGTGTCCAATGAAGAGCTGGCGCGGCGCGTTGGTTCGGTGCGGGAGGTGGTTTCGCGGACCTTTACGCGGCTGGAGCGAGACGGACTGATCGGCTATGCAGCCGGTCCCAAGAACGGCAAGCGCCGGCGCGTGTTGATCGCCGATGAAGCAGCGCTCGCCAGGTACGCCGGGCAGGAGGAAGAGTCATGAACGAGAGCGAGATTGGACGGTTGGTGGATGGCTTCTACGCCAAAGTCCGGGAAGACGACATGCTTGGACCAATATTCGCGGACGCGATTGGCGACGGGTGGGACTCGCACCTGGCTACCATGCGAACGTTTTGGTCGTCCGTGATGTTCGGCTCCGCTTCGTACAAAGGCAATCCCATGGCAGCGCATCTACGCTTGCCGCGTTTGACGGCTCTGCATTTCGAACGCTGGCTCGAGTTGTGGCGGGAAACCGCCGCCGAAGTTTGTGGCGACCAGGGCGTATTGTTCGTCGAGCGAGCGCAGGCCATTGCCGGGCGTCTGCTTTCGGTAGTGACATCCGGAGCAACCGTTGACGGGGTTCAAATTACCTAGCTCGTTTTGTGTACCGCGGGCCGATCGCTATTGCGAAAAGACGGCAGCCGAATGTGCAGCACCCGCTCGCGATCGCGCTCTTCGGAAAGATTCCGCGTACGCGCCGACAACAAATCTCGCAGTCCGATGATGCCCACCAATTTGCGTTCATCGCCCCGATCCACCACCGGGAATCGAGTGAATCCCGTTTCCGCCATGCGGTAGACCAACACGCGCAACGGCTCGTCGGGATGCGCTACCACTGGTTGGGTAACTACATCGGCCAGCGTTTCGTGGACGGGATGAGGCTCGTCTAGCCATTTCTTCAAATCATTCCTGGTAATAACACCTCTGAGGCGCTCGTTTTCATCCACTACCGGATAGAGGTGCTGCCCGCGAGGCCGGTGATTGGTGCTCAAGATAGTGCGCACCTGCTCCAAAGTGCTGGATGCGGGAAAGGCCACCAGGTTGGTTCGCATGGCGTCTCGCGCGAAGAGTATTTCGAGCGGATCCACTGCATACTCGCGGCTCAGGTGATAACCGCGCCGGGCTACTTTTTCGGTGAGAATCGATCTCTTGAGCACTAGCACGGTGAAAGCGTGCGCGATGACGCTGGCCACCAGCAACGGCAAAAGTACGGTGATATCGTGCGTGAGTTCCAGGGCGAAGATGATGCCGGTTAACGGCGATCGCATGGTGCCGCCCAGGATGGCGCCCATCCCGATCAGCGGCCAGAAGCCCGCGCCTTCGTTGGGAAGGAACATGGCCTCGATGCCACCCAGCGCTCCGCCCATCATCAGTAGTGGCGCCAGCACGCCGCCCGATGTTCCGGACCCGAGCGAGACCGCCCATATGATGGACTTCACCAGCAAGACACCAAGAATTACGTTGCGCGCAACGTCGCCTTTGAGCAGCGCGCCGATGGTGTCATAGCCGACCCCCAACGCCTGCGGGAAAATTAAGCCGCCCACACCGACCACCAGGCCGCCAATCGCCGGCCACCACATCCAATGAATGGGCAGTTTCAAAAACGCATCTTCGGCGGCGTAAACGGCGCCTGTGAGCAACGCCGACAGCGCGCCCGCCAGCAATCCGCAGATCACGCAGCCCAGCAATCCCCATGGACCGATGAACACCGGATGAGCCGGAACCGGAAACAGCGGACCAACGCCCAGAATGTATCGGCGTGCGGCTCCAGCGGTGGCGCTGGCCAGTGCAACCGGAACCAGGCTGCGAGGCTTCCACTCAAACAACATCAGCTCAACCGCCAAGAGAACTGCGGCAATCGGCGAGGCGAACGTCGCCGACATGCCAGCCGCGGCGCCTGCTACCAGCAGAGTCTTGCGCTCCACGCTGGTCAAGCGAAAGAACTGCGCGATCAACGACCCGATTGCACCGCCCGTCATGATGATGGGTCCCTCAGCGCCAAACGGTCCGCCGCTGCCGATGGAAATCGCCGACGATATCGGCTTCAGAATCGCCAGCCTCGGCTCCACGCGGCTGCCATTAATGAGGATCGATTCCAGGGCCTCCGGAATACCGTGCCCGCGGATTCTTTCAGAGCCGTAGCGCGCCATCAATCCAATCACAAGCGATCCGCCAATCGGCACCAGAATGGCCCAGACACCCAGCGAGTTTCCAGCCGGCGAAGTCAGCGCGGTATTCCAGCGATGATAGTAGAACAGGTTCGTGAAAATACCGATCAGCCGCAATAGCGCCCATGCCACCACGGTGCTGATCAAACCGATCCCAACGGCCAGCAGCGAAATTGGAATCACCCGCCAGTCGGTGGTGAAATCGCCTAATTCGTGCGCGCGCGAATGTTTGTGCTTCATGCGGCGGTTCTCCTCTGGCCGTGTTGCCGGGCAATGGAACGCAGCGCTTTGGCCAGGCGTGGTCCGGCGATCTCCAGCTCCTGGTGATGCGAGAGCGAAAGTTTGCGCAAAATGCTAGCGCCGGAATGGGTTAGATGAACAATCACCTGGCGCCGATCCTGCTTGCTGGCTTCCCGCGCAACGTATCCCAGCTTCGCCAGCCGGTTCACCAGTTCCACCGTGCTGTGATGCTTCAGTTGTAAACGCTCCGCCAGCTCGCCGATGGTTGCCGTGACGCTCTCCGGCAGACCCTTGACGGCCAACAGCAGCTGATGCTGCTGAGGCTCCATTCCGGCCACCCGGACTTGGTCCTCGCTGAAGCCGAGGAATCGCCGGATTTGGTAGCGAAACTCAGCCAGCGCGCGGTACTCTTCCAAGGACAGATCCTTCATCACTTATATCGTAACACGATATATAAGTGCAAGCAGGACGAGAGCAACAAAGCTCATGACGGATGAGCGGGGATTAGTTCGCCACGGGGTCGGGAATTCGAGTCGGCCGGGAGCCGCGGCTCCAAATGCGGATGGTCCCGAATTTCCGCGCCAAAGCTTCCAGGTAAAGGTAAACCACCGGCGTGATGTAGAGCGTGATGAACTGTGAAAACAGCAGGCCGCCCACCACCGCCAGACCCAGCGGCTGTCGCGCATCCGCGCCGGCGCCCACTCCCAGAGCGATCGGAAACGTGCCGAACAGCGCCGCCAAGGTGGTCATCATGATGGGGCGGAACCGAAGGATGGAGCCTCGGACGATGGCGTCGTAAGGCGACCGGCCCTCCACCCGCTGCGCTTCAATGGCGAAGTCGATCATCATGATCGCGTTCTTCTTCACCACTCCAAACAGCATGATCAGGCCGACGAACGCATAAAGATCCAGTTCCTTGTGAAAAATCTTGAGCGTCAGCAGCGCGCCGAAAACCGCGGACGGCAAGCCCGAAAGAATGGTGATGGGATGAATGAAGCTCTCGTAAAGCATCCCCAACACCATGTAGATCACGAGGATGGCCACGATCAGCAGGATCGACAGTCCCCGGAACGACTGTTGGAACGCCTGCACCGTCCCTTGATAGAGAGGCGCAATGGTCGGCGGAATCCGAAGTTCCCGGATCACGTCGTCGATGGCTGCGGCCGCGTCGCCCAGCGCGAAGCCCGGCTGCAAATTGAACGAAATGGTGGCGGCCGGCAGTTGCCCGAAGTGATTCACCGAAAGCGGACCCACCGTGCGCTGCACCGACACTACGGTATCCAGAGGAACCAGCGTTCCTTTGGCGGAATGAACGTACAGCTTTGAGAGAGCGTCCGGGTTGCGCTGGTATTGCGGCTCCACTTCCAAAATCACTTGGTATTCGTTAGAGGGCGTGTAAATCGTGGACACCTGCCGCGTTCCGTAAGCGGTGAAAAGAGCATTCTGGATTTGATCCGCGGTTACGCCCAGCGTCTCCGCCCGGTCGCGATTGATGTCCAGCGTCACCTGCGGGCTTTCGATCTGCAGATCGCTGGTTACGTTTATAAATCCCCGCAACGTGCGAATTCTGTCCATCAGGATCGGCACCCAGCGGTAGATTTCGTGCTGATCCGCGCCCTGCAGCGTCAATTGATACGGACTCTGCGTATTGTTGCTGCCGATACTGATCGGCGGCGGATTTTGCAGAAACGCCTGAATCCCGGGAATGGACAGAATCTTAGGCTGCAGTTCCTGGAGTACCTGATCGGCGGAGAGCGCACGCTGATCGCGTGGCTTGAGCATCATGTAGATTTGCCCTTGATTGCCGCCGCTGACATTCGCAAATGCGCCGCGCACGTTCGGATCGTGTTCCAGAATTCTCTTCACAGACCAGACGTGGTTCACCATCGAGTCAAACGAAATATCTTGTCCGGCTACTGCGATTCCGTTTAGCACGCCACTGTCCGTGCTCGGAAGGAAGCCCTTCGGCATGTCGAAAAACAGCCAGCCCGTGCCGCCCAGAAGAGCGAACAAAACCATGAGCGTCGCAAAACGGTGGCGCAGTACAACCAGCAACGAGCGTTCGTAAGCGTGGGTCAGGCCCTGGAAAAAGCGCTCCAGTCCGTTGTAGACGAAATTGTGACGGCGATCGTGATGGAGTGCCAGAAAACGGCTGGCCAGCATGGGCGTGAGCGTTAGCGACACGAATCCGGACACCAGAATCGCAACCGCAATGGTGACCGAAAACTCGTGCAGCAAGCGCCCCACGATGCCGCCCATGAACAGCACCGGAATGAAGACGCTGACCAGCGATATGGTCATCGAAAGGATGGTGAATCCGATCTCGCGCGACCCGCGAAACGCAGCTTCCATTCTTCCTTCGCCCAGCTCCATGTGGCGCACGATGTTTTCCAGCATCACAATTGCATCGTCCACCACAAAGCCGACAGACAGTGTGAGGGCCATCAAAGAAAGATTGTTCAGGCTGTAGCCCAGCAGGTACATGATGGCGAACGTGCCCACGATCGAGAGCGGCACGGCTACGCCCGGAATCAAAGTGGCCGAGATGTTCCGCAGGAAAAGGAAAATCACCAGCACCACCAGACAAATGGTCAGCGTTAGAGTGAACTTAACGTCCTGGATCGAGTCGCGAATGGAAGTGGAATTGTCGTGGACCACTTCCAGATTCACCGACGGCGGGATTTCCGAACGGAAAATCGGCAAAAGACGCCTGATACTGTCCACCACCTCAACCGTGTTGGTGCCAGGTTGGCGCTGGACGGCGAGGAGGATGGTGCGATCGTCGTTCACCCAGGCTCGAATCTTGTCGTTTTCCACGTCGTCCAGAACTTTGCCCAGTTCCTCCAGCCGCACCGGGTTGCCATTCCGATAAGTGACAATCATGTGCCGGTATTGGGCCGCGTTTGTCAGTTGACCCGTGGATTCGATGGTGAAGGCCTGCTTGGAACCGTACAGTTTTCCGGTGGGGAGGTTGCTGTTGTTGGCCTGGATGGCCGCTTGCACGTCGTCGATGCCGATGCCGCGGGTTGCCAGACTGTCCGGATCCAATTGGATGCGGACCGCGTATTTCTGCCCACCGAACACCTGCACTTGCGATACGCCGCTGATGGTGGAAATGCGTTGCGCCATCACGGTCTCGGCATACTCATCCACCGTGTAGATGGGCAGCGTAGCCGAACTAAGGCCGAGAAAGATGACCGGCTGATCGGACGGATTCACCTTATTAAAGGTCGGCGGCCGGGGCATGGTGGGAGGTAGCAGACCACCGGCCTTAGCGATGGCGGACTGAATATCCTGCGCGGCTGCGTCGATGTCGCGGTCCAAACTAAATTGGATGGTGATGTTGGTGCTGCCCAGCGAGCTCGATGAATTCATCGAGTCGATTCCGGCGATGGTCGAGAACTGTCGTTCCAGCGGCGTGGCCACCGACGCGGCCATGGTGTCGGGACTCGCGCCCGGCAACGCTGCTTGAACCTGGATGGTAGGGTAGTCCACGCTGGGCAAGGCCGCCACTGGCAAAGCGCGATACCCTACGATGCCGAACAGCAGAATACCGAACGCGGTCAGCGTGGTGAAAATCGGCCGCTGAATGAAGAAGTGCGAAAGATTCATGAGGCCCCTGCCCCTGCTGTCGCCGGCGGAACAACCCGGATGTGCGCGCCTGGGAACAAGCGGAGTTGGCCGTCCGTCACCACCGTTTCACCCGGCGAGATTCCGCTCTGCACCACAATCTGGTTGTCGATGGTCTGGCCGACGGTGACAACGCGCGTTTCCACCGTTTGATCCGGCTTAACGACGAACGCGAATTGCCCCTTTTGTCCCGACTGAATGGCTTCCGATGGAACCACGGTCGCGTGATCCACGGTCCGCAGCGTCATCACCACGTTGATGAACTGGCCCGGCCAGAAGGCATGATCGCTGTTAGGAAAACTTGCTTTCAATTTGATGGTGCCGGTAGTGCTGTCCACCGTGTTGTCGATAAATGTGAGTTGACCCGTGGCGGTCACCGGGCGGTTGGAGCCGTCCGCAACGCCTGTGCCATTGACGGAAAGCGAATGTCCCGCGCTATAGCGGCGGATTTCCGGGAGTAACTGCTCCGGTGCGCTAAAGGTGACGTAAACGGGCTGGAGTTGATTGATGTTCACCAAGGCCGTGGTATCGTTCGCCTTTACCAGATTGCCCGCTTGCAGCAGCAGACTGCCGGCGCGGCCATCAATGGGCGAGCGAATATAGCAATACGAAAGATTGAGCTTTGCGGTTTCAATGGCGGCATCGTCGGAGACCACGGATGCTTTGGCGCTGTTGAGTGCGGCTTGGTCGGCTCGAACAGCTTCGTCTTGCACCTGAGCCGTGGTCTGGTAGGTGTCGTTCTGATCCTTCGAGATCACTCCATCCGCTGCCAATCCTGCGTAGCGTTTGGCCTGTGCCTGAGCGTTGGCCGCCTGAGCACGGTCACGCGCCAGATTGGCTTCCGCCTGCGACACCAGCGCGATATCTTTTTGAAGCCCGGCCTGGGCCTGATCCAAGGCTTGCTGATAGGGGCGCGGATCAATCTCAAAAAGCTCCTGGCCCTTTTTCACTTCCTGACCTTCTTTAAAGAACACTTGGTTCAGTTCTCCACTGATCTGGGCCTTCACGGCGATCACAGCCACCGGTTCCACCGAACCAATCTGGCGAACTTGAATAGGGATATCCCGCATCTGCGCTTGCGCCACGGTGACCGGCGTGGGAGGCAGAACACGGTTTGTTTTGTTCGTCTTGTCGTTACCAGGGGTGCAACCAAACAGACACGCCAACAACAGGGTCGCAAGACCGGCCCTCAGAAAACACAACATCAGTGAGAAATTGCTCCTACTGCTAGAGTATCGAAAAACGCCATCGAGGTTACCCAACCACGACTATGCGGAAGGACATTCTGGCGATTTGAGGAAGTGGTTTAAAATCAAGCGAGAGAGTTATTCCCCTCCCACGTGCACGTAGCCACGAAGCTGCAAATTGACCAGCGTCGTCAAGGCCCACAGATCCACCTCGATCTCCGGCATCACGGTCTTCGGATCAATTTTTCGCGCCAACACGGCTTGGCCGCAAACTCGAAAGTCGACCCCCGCCTTCTTCATGCTCTGAATCAAAGCAATATTTGGGTTGTCGTGGCCCTGATTGCGAGCCTTGAAGGTTTCGTTGTTCACAACGACGTCGGTTCCAGCGCGATGGAACACCACGGCGATCTTCCGATGATCGGCAGGCACGCCATTCTTCGCGAGTGTATTAACATACCGCACCACGCCATTCAGCCCGGGATTCACGTCATCCACTTTTGGAGCGGCTGTAGCGATGTCGAACACAACCTTGTAAATCATGTTCGGGTCGGGCAGCTCTTTGGCGCCCGGAACGTCCCGAGCAACCTCGCCGCCCGGTATTGCCAGCGGTTGGTCCGGTTGCGCAAGAGCTGAACCAGAGAGTCCAATCAAGGCGGCGAATACGGCCGCGGAACTGAATAACGATGTCTTCATCATGACCTCCATCAATACGAAACTATTGTATACAGACCTCAGCGGACGGCACCCCGCTCCCCGTGGAGGCGTATGATGAGAAACTGAAGAAGCCCAAGCCCCCCTGGGGCCAGAAAGGCTGACACATGAAGATTCGACTATTCGGTTCCCTGTTTCTGCTTCCGCTCCTGGCCTCGGCCGCTACCGCCGTGCGAAGCGACATGCTGGTCTCCACCGCCTGGCTGGCTCAGCATCTCAATGACCCGAACATCGTCATCCTGCAAGTGTCACGCGATCATACGGTCTATGATGCCGGGCACATCCCCGGCGCACGATTCCTGGCTCTGTCGGACATCGTGGTTACGCGCGACGGACTCCTGAATGAACTTCCACCCGCGGTAGCGCTCAAGAGCGTGTTCGAACGGGCCGGCGTGTCCGACGATTCCCGCGTCATCCTGTATGGCGACGCTTCCGTTCTCCCGGCGACGCGGGCTTATTTCACTCTCGACTATCTGGGACATGGAGCTACAGCCTTGCTCGATGGCGGACTCCACAAGTGGACGGCGGAATCCCGTCCGCTCGCCAAAGAGACTCCCGAGGTGAAGCAGGGCCGTTTGACGCCGCGCCCTCGGCCGGAAGTCGTGGTGGACATCAATGCGGTGAAGGATCTCTCGTACGCCGCCACCAACGCTCCCAGCGCTTCTCCGGTGTTGGTGGACGCCCGCACCGCGGGAGAGTTTGCTGGAACCACTGCAGCGTCCTCCGAGATCCCACGGCCAGGCCATATTCCAGGCGCAGCCAATGTGTATTGGATGCAGACGCAGGCCAGCAAAGACGACATGTCGCTGCTTCCGGAGGCGGATCTTCGCAAGCTCTATGAGTCCCTCGGAATTACTCCCGACCGTACAGTGGTAACGTATTGCAATACCGGCATGCAGGCGTCGCAGTCGTATTTCACGCTGAAGTACTTGGGCTACGACACCCGCATGTACGATGGATCCTTTTCGCAGTGGAGCGCCGCGAAGGATTCCGAGGTCCAAAAGTAAAAGGAGATTACCTATGCCGGAGCAGCTCACGCGCAGAGACACTTTGAAGACAGGATTGGCCGCGGCCGGTCTGCTGGCCCTGGCGGACTCGGCCTTGCCCGCGCTCGCGGACGGCGAGGTTGACATTCCTTTCACCGACTATCCGAAGGACTATAAGGTGAACGGCAATCCCAACGCCGCTAACCGCTTTCTCGATATTCGCAAGATCGATGGCCACATCACGTCCAACGATCAGTTCTTCTTCATCCAGCACTACAACCGTCCCGAGATCGACGGGAACAGCTACCGGCTGAAGCTCACTGGGATGGTGAAACAGCCCGCCGAGCTTTCCCTGGCCGATCTGAAAGCAATGAAGTCTACCGACCTGGTGAATGGCTACGAATGCTCCGGAAACAGCAGCCGTTTCTTCGATGGACTTTCGTCGTGCGGCCGCTTCACCGGAGTGCCCTTGAGCCATGTGCTGAAGCACGTGGGAGTGGGCGCCAAGGCCAGGGAGGTCGTGTTTTTCGGCACGGATCGCGGCAAAGAAGATGTCGTTTTCCGCGAGAATACTTACAAACTCGAGCAGCAGTTCGGACGCAGTATCACTCTGGAGAACGCGATGAAGCCGGAGCCCCTGCTGGCCTACGCACTCAACGGCCAGCCGCTCACCCGCGACCAGGGCTTTCCCGTTCGCCTGATCATGCCGGGCTGGTACGGTGTTGCCAACGTCAAGTGGGTGGCCGAAATTCATTTGCAAGAGGACCGGTATCTCGGCAACTTCCAGGCCCGTTGGTATCGTACGCTGCGCGGTGTGGGGGGCACCGGGGAGGATACGGATCCGGGCACTCAGTGGGTGGAAACCGAAGTCACTCGTATGCACTTGAAGTCGGTAATCGCCCGCGTGCGAAAAAATTCCAGCGCATACCAGGTGTTTGGTTTTGTGTTGAACGACGGCACGCCGCTCAAGTCGGTGGAAGTGAGCGTCGATGGAGGGCCCTGGCAGCCCGCCGCTCTCGACAAATCCAACACCCGCTACGCCTGGAAGCTATTCACTTTCGATTGGAAGAGCGCCACGCCGGGCGAGCATACGCTCGTTTCCCGTGCCGTGGACGTGGACGGAAATATTCAGGCCACTCGAGCCGAGCTCAGTAGGAAGAAAACGTTCCTCGAAGACAACTCACAGGTCCCCCGCAAGATTACGATCGCGTGAAGCGGTTCGCTTGGCTCCGGCGGTCTGTGACCTGCTAGCAGCTCTCCGCTTCTCTACCACAAATAGGTACCGATGGAGACTGAAGAAGAAGTTGTCTTCTTTACTCAGTGTCGCAAACTCCGCAAACCACGAATCCGCCTCGCTCTGAGGTGACGCCGTTTCGCCCTACCGCGAACGATGCCATCACTCCCAGCCGGCCTTTTCCATAGGTATCATTCTTAAATTCCGCGTGAACATAGGGGTCGCCATCCGCGAGCGGACGTTGTGAAACCCGCTTCCTGTAACTGTGGATCACCAACGATCCATAATCTGTATCCAAGAGGGCCTCGCTTTTTCGGCTCATCTGCTCGTCGAATTCAATGGCGCTCAGCGTACGGTTTTCCTCATTGCTTGCTCATAACGCTTCCATTGTGAGTCCAGCCTGACAGCCACCTCATTCCGCTTTTCGGACCATCTCGACATCGATGGTGATTTCTACATCGTCTCCCACCAGAAACCCGCCACTTTCGAGCGCGGCATTCCAGGTGAGTCCAAAGTCTCTGCGATCGATGAGAGCTTTCGCGGTCGCGCCCCGCCTCCACCATCCGCTAGGATCCTTGATTTCTGGCGTAACCGAGTCCACCCGAAGGATCACGTTATGTGTCACGCCACGGATCGTGAGGTCGCCGGCAACCTCGTAGCTGTCTTTTCCGGCAGGCGTAATGCTCGTCGACCGAAATTCAATCGCGGGGTTTCTAGCCACATCAAGAAAGTCCGAGCTCCTGAGGTGTCGATCGCGATCGGGCTCGCGTGTGCCGATGCTCTTGGCGTCGATAGTTGCTTCGATGTGAGAGGCAGCCGTGTTCGAAGGATCGAACTCCACCCAGCCCTTCACACCACTGAACTCGCCTTTCACATTTGAAATCATCATATGCCGGACTTTGAAATGCGCACCGGTGTGCTGAGGATCGATTTGATAACTGGCCATGGCGCAATCTTACGCTATCAAACATTCTCGCCAAGATTGCTTTGCTTCGTTCATATCGTCTTGCTTACCGAATTGGGCTTTGCCAAGTCAGCCACCAGCCCAAATATCTTCGAAGACGGCGGATCGCCGGCGGTTACTATGCTCTTGACGAACTGCCACGGAACCATCAACTCGAGCCCAGGAACGCTTACTGGGCAGATCCAAATGCCAGCGCCATGATTAGCCTCTACGAGCCTACCGGTGAGGGCAAACCCCCCAGCATCCTCTGCCGCGTGGAAGTATTCTTCCAATTTATCTACCGGAGGTAAAACAATACCGGCCTCTATAAAGATTTGGATCATTCCCGGGGACTTTAAGAACTCTGGCGACACCCAGATCAGGACATGCCGCCGTACTTCACTCATACGACCTCCTCCTCAGCCACGTCTCGAACGATTCTATCCCACGGCTCCCTTGTGCCGATGCCTGGAAGGCTATCTAGGAGACCGTCCTACTCGCGGCCAGCATCTTCTGATAAGCCTGGATGAGCTGCTCGCGCGCTTGTGTGCCGATGGGCTCCGGCAATTCAGCGGGTCGGTAGCCACGGCATAATTCCACCGTCTTGCGAAGGCTTTCGGCAAATTCGATGCATGGCGCGCAGCCCGCCAAGTGACCCTCGATCTCCGCACAAACATCCGCCGGCAGCTCTAGATTCAGATAGTCCGAAAGCAGGGCAAAAACTTCTTTGCATTTCTCGGAGTGTACGTGCGATGCCATCTCATCCTCCTCCAACCGGGGATCCCTCCGTCACGCGACGGCTGTCGGCTTGCAGACGCTCATCCAGAGTTTTGCGCAAGGCGAGGCGTGCGCGATGCAAGCGCTGCTTGACCGTGTCTTCGGTCACATCCAGGATCTGAGCGGTTTCCTCAGTCGACAACTCCTCCAGATCGCGCAGCAGGATTACCGCGCGATAATCTTCGGGAAGATCGCCCATCGCCCGATCGAGAACTTGTTTCATCTCCGATTGCAGAGCCTGATCGTCCGGCAAGCGGGACCAGTCGGCGATCTCGATCTTCGCCTGGCCATCGGATTCATTTCTGGCCGGCAGGAATTGTTCGAGCGAAAGCTCATGAGCCGGAGCAAACACGCTCTTGCGCCGCTTCATCAGGCATGCGTTCTTGGCGATACGGAATACCCAGGGCCGGACCCGTTCGGGCTCTCGCAGTCGATTGAAGCTCTCAAAAACTTTGAGCAAGGTTTCTTGCGCCACTTCTTCGGCGTCCTCGCGATTGCCGCACATCAGCCAACTGTACTGAAAGATCTTCGCGCGGAAATGGTCGACAAAGCGATCAAAGGCTTCCGGCGTCCCGGCCAGTAGCTGCCGCGCGAGTTCTACTTCCGCTTCCCGGTCCAAAGGTTAAATCTCGCCCTTGATTGTAGCGGGCCTGCCCGGCGGCTAAACCAGCGCGGTATCCGCCGTATGAACCACTACCTCGATATGGGGCTGGCCCAGCAAAGTATTGTGAATCAGACAGGCCTTCGCGGCTCGTAGTATTCCTTCTTGGTGACGTTGGTCCAGCCCTGGAACCATCACTTCGATGCGAAACCGGTCCAGCCGGGCGGGCTGTTGCACCTTCTCGGCGCTAACCCGAACTCGCAAGTCTTCCGCCGGCAGTCGGCGAACCTTCAAGTACTGAACCGCATAGTAGGCCGCGCAGGTAGCCAGAGACGCCAGAAGGAATTCCGGCGGTGTCATGCCTGTGTCGGAGCCGCCATGGTCTGCTGGCTGGTCGCAAACTACCCGGTGTCCGCGAGCCTGAACTTCGAATCTTAAATCGCCAAGGAACCCTGCTGTCACTTCCATGATCTTCATCTGCCCTTCTATCTCTCCAGATGCAGGCAGCCTTCCAAAGGTGACGCGTGTCACCTCGGTTGAAAAATTGCATCATCGCAGACAGAACCGATAAGAAAAGACGATCTATGACGCCAACTTTCATGCACTTAGCGGCGTCGCGCCAGACTGCGTGCAGCGTCAGTCAGCCCAAAGTGGTGGGTGAGAACGCGCAGCTCGGCGTGGCGCTTGTCGTCGTCATCCTCTTCGCTCTGCCGGTCTGGGCACAAGCTCCACTGTCCCTGAAGGAAGCCGTGCGGACGGCGCTCGAAAAGAACAGCTCCATTGAGGCTTCGGGCGCCGCCCAGCAGGCGGCGGAGAGCAAGGTCCAGGAAGCCCGCAGTGGCTTCCTCCCGAAGGTCAACTATTCGGAATCTTGGACCCGCAGCGACAATCCGGTGTTTGTGTTTTCTTCGCTGCTGACGCAGCATCAGTTCGGAGAACAGGACTTTCTACTCGGACCATTGAACCGCCCGGACTTCCTGAACAACTTCCAATCGCTGGTTACAGCGGACCAGACGCTGTTCGATGCAGGGCAAACCAAGCACGCCGTTCGATCGGCCGCGTTAACAAGAGATATCGCGGGCGAGGATCACCGGCTCACGCAGATGGATGTGATCGCCAGCGTGGTCCGGGCCTATTACGATGCAGTACTGAGCGCGGAGGAAGTGAAAGCGGCCGATCAGGCAGTGCGCTCGGTCGAGGCCGATTTACAGCACGCTGAGAACGTGCGCTCCGCCGGTTTGTCGACCGATGCCGATGTGCTGTCGATTCGTGTTCATCTAGCCGGCGTGCGCGAGCAACTGATTCGCCGGACGGCCGATTTGGATGTGGCGCGCGCGGCCTTGAACGACGCATTGGGTCTTCCGCTCGACACCGCGCATAGTCTGACTACAGAGCTTGCGCCTGCTAGTCTGCCGGCCGGACTGCTTGCGGATTACGAAAAAAGCGCAGTTGCGGACCGTCCCGAAGCCCGCCAGGTGAAACTCTCGGCCAGTCTTGCCGAAACTCAAGCGGCGGACGCCCGCAGCAGTCTTTTGCCGGACGTCGTGTTGCACGGCGCCTTCGAAGCGGACCGGCAGGGATTTTACGATCGGGGTGGGGCCAACTGGCTGGTCTCGGTGGGGCTGCGCTGGAATCTGTTCAATGGCTTCAGCGACAAAGCGCGAATCGATGAGACCAAATCGCTGCTGAGCCGCAGTCAGGCACATCAAGAAAGTACCGGTTCGGCAATCCGGCTGCAGGTCCGGCGCGCGTATGCCGATCTGCGCGCCGCCGAACAGCGCATCGACGTGGCGAAAGCGTCCGTAGCGGAAGCCGAAGAAAGTCTTCGCATCACCCAGAACCGCTATCAGGCCGGAATGAACAACGTAACCGACTTGCTTCGCACCGAAACGGCAGTCCTGGATGTGCGGACGCGCTATCTGGCGGCCGTTCATGACCAGCGCATCGCCGCCACAATGCTCGCAATGGCCGCGGGCACACTCAGCGCGGACTCGGAGGCCTTGAACTAGATGACGAAGAGCATACTCTTACTCAGTCCTTTCGCGATCTGGCTCGCCGGTTGCGGTGACGTGTCGCACGAGCCTGAGCGCGTAGCGCCCGCCACGCCCATCGTCACGGTGAGCGTCGTGGCTCCGGCGATTCAGCAGTGGCCGATGAACTACGAGGCGACAGGTACAGTGCGCGCCCGCTCTTCGGCCATCGTTGCCGCCAAATGGATGGGGTACGTTCGCGAGGTGAAAGTCCAGGTGGGCAACCGGGTTCACGAGGGGCAGTTGCTGGTGGTTCTCGATGCACGCGACTTGGACGCCAGCGCGAACCAGGCTGCGGCGGCGCGCGAAGAAGTCCGAAACGGGTTTCCTGAGGCTGACAGCGCAGTGGCGGCAGCCAAAGCGAATCTGGAACTGGTGCAGGCCACTTTCAAGCGCATGAACGAGCTGTACGAGAAGAAATCGATCTCTGACCAAGAGTTTGATGAAGCGTCGGCCAAGCTGAAGGCGGCGCAAGCAGCGTTCGAGATGGCGCGGGCGAAGCGGACTCAAATGGACGCGAAGCTGGCTCAAGCCGACCAGGAAGTGCGCGCGGCCCAAGTGACACGGAGCTACGCCGAAGTGGTGGCGCCTTTCTCGGGAATCGTCACGGCGAAGTCTGTGGATCCGGGAAATCTCACGACGCCCGGTGCGCCGCTGCTCACCATCGAGCGCGATGGCTATCGGCTGGAAGCCTCAGTGGAAGAATCCAAGCTGAGCGCTATTCGGACTGGCCTGCCGGTGTCGGTGACGCTGGATGGCTTCGATCGAACCATGGACGCGCGAGTTTCCGAGATCGTGCCTTCGGTGGACGCGGCATCGCGCGCATATACGGTCAAGATCGACTTGCCCGCGGAGCCGTTCCTGCGATCGGGCATCTTCGGCCGCGCGAAGTTCCAACTGGGCAGCCGGCAGGTGCTCGCAATACCGTCCGGTGCGGTGAGCGAGCGCGGCCAACTGCAATCGGTGTTCGTAGCAGAGGACGGGGTTGCGAGAACGCGCTTGATCACGCTGGGGGACAAAGCCGAAGGGCAAGTGGAAGTGCTCTCCGGACTGAGCGCCGGTGAGAAAGTGATTTTCCCCGCTCCGCAGGGCCTCGCTGACGGAGCGCGGGTTCAGGTCAGGCCGTGAATGAACATCGAAAACTTGGCCCCGCGGGGAAGCTTGCCCAAGGCTGGATCGGCTCGAAGCTGACGCCACTCATCATCGTCGGATCGATGCTACTCGGCCTGTTCGCCATATGGAAGCTGCCGCGCGAGGAAGAGCCGCAGATCATCGTTCCGATGGTGGATGTTTCCGTGCAAATGCCCGGAGCCTCCGCGCGCGAAGTGGAAGAGCGTGTCACCAGGCCAATGGAAAAGCTACTGTGGGAGATTCCGGGAGTGGAGTACATCTATTCGACTTCGAGCCCGGGTACGTCCATGGCAATCGTACGCTTTCTCGTTGGCCAGGACGAGGAGAAGAGCATCGTGCGGCTGAATCAGAAGCTGTCCGCGAACATGGACCTGATTCCGCCGGGGGCGTCACCGCCGATGGTGAAGCCGCGCTCGATCGACGACGTGCCCATTCTCGCGTTGACGTTCTGGAGCGAACGCTACGGCGATTTTGAGCTGCGGCGCATTGCCGCGCAGGTGGACGACACGATCAAACAGACGCCCGATGTTTCGGCGGTCGCGCTGATCGGCGGTCAAAGGCGACAACTGCGTATTGCCTTGAATCAGGCGCGGCTGGCGGCCTACCATCTTTCGCCTTTGCAGATCGTGGGCGCCTTGGGCGCTTCCAATCGCAGGCTGTCGTCGGGCGAATTTGCCAGCGGCAACCAGGAATATCTGCTGGAGACGGGACAATTCCTTACTTGCGCGGACGATGTGCGCAACGTTGTGGCTGGTGTCTCCGGCGACAAGGCGATCTTCGTGCGCGACGTTGCTGAAGTCACCGACGGCGGGGAAGAGCCGTCGCAATATGTGCGCTTTTCTGACGGGAGCGGTTTCTATCCGGCGGTGACGATTGCCATATCCAAACGCAAGGGAACCAACGCCGTCACCGTCTCAGAAAACGTTCTGCAGCGCCTGGAACCGCTGCGCGGCAGGGTGATTCCTTCCGATGTTCAGATGACCATCACTCGCGATTACGGCGAAACGGCCAAAGAGAAATCGAATGAGCTGCTCTGGCACATGCTGATCGCGGTCATTTCGGTGAGTTTGTTAGTCGCCATCACACTGGGGCTGCGCGAGTCGCTGATTGTCTTCATTGCGATTCCCGTGACCCTGGCGCTCACGCTCACCGTCTTCTATCTGTACGGCTACACGTTGAACCGCATCACGCTGTTCGCGCTTATTTTCTCCATCGGCATCCTGGTGGACGACGCGATCGTCGTGGTGGAAAACATTGTGCGGCACTGGCGCTTGCCCGCGAATCAAGGCCGGCCGCCGTTCGATGTGGCGATTGAAGCCGTGGACGAGGTCGGCAATCCGACGATTCTGGCCACGCTTACCGTGGTGGCCGCAATTCTGCCCATGGCCTTTGTCGGCGGCCTGATGGGTCCATACATGCGCCCGATCCCAATGGGGGCCAGCGCTGCGATGCTGTTCTCGCTGATGGTGGCGTTCCTGGTGACGCCATGGGCTGCCGTACGAATCCTGAAGTCGAGCGGGACGCATCACGCCGGCGAACGGGAAGCGTTTCTGACGCGCCTGTATCGCCAAGTCATGGGCAGCCTCTTGCATCGGCCCCTCATCCGATGGAGTTTTCTCGGAGGCGTCGTGGTCCTGCTGCTGGCGTCCATGTCGCTGTTCTACATCGGGTTCGTGAAGGTGAAGATGCTGCCGTTCGACAACAAGAGCGAGTTTCAAGTGATTGTCGACATGCCGAATGGCACTACGCTCGAACAGACCGCTCGCGTCACGCAATTGCTGGCCGAAGAAACCCAGAAGCAGCGCGAAGTGGTCAATGTGCAGACCTACGCGGGAACGGCATCGCCTTACAACTTCAACGGGCTGGTGCGGCACTACTATTTGCGGCGCGGTCCCAATATCGCGGACATCCAGGTGAATCTATTGCCCAAGAGCAAGCGCGATCTGCAGAGCCATGAGATTGCCAAGCAAGTGCGGGCGAGGATCGAGCCAATCGCCGAGCAGTATGGCGCACGCATCAAGGTCGCCGAAGTGCCGCCCGGCCCGCCAGTACTGGAAACGCTGGTCGCCGAGGTGTACGGCCCGAGTCTCGATGGCCGGATCGCGCTGGCGCGGCAGATGCGCGATCTGTTCAAACGCACTGAAGGCGTGGTCGACGTGGATTGGTACGTAGAGGACGACCAAATGAAGTATCGCTTGATCGTCGACCAGGAAAAGGCGGCCCTGAACGGAATCTCCGAGGACGACGTCGCGCGCGCGATGCAAGTGGCGGCCACTGGCTACGATGCCGGGTTGTTGCATCAGGCATCCGAGAAAGAGGACATTCCGCTCAACGTGCGTTTGGACCGGCCCACACGGTCTGATCTGGAACGGATGCAGAGCCTGCAGATCGCCGGGCGCGATGGGCACATGGTGTCGCTCGGCGAACTGGTTCACGTCGAAAAGGTGGTGGCGGATAAAAGTATCTACCACAAGAATCTGATGCCGGTGACCTATGTGACCGCCGACATCGCGGGCGCCATGGAGAGCCCGGTGTACGCGATTCTCAAGCTCGGTCCGGAGATCGACAAGTTCAAAATTCCCGAAGGCTATCAGATAGAGCAGCACATGGCCGCGCTTCCTACCGATCCAGGGCGTTATTCGATGAAGTGGGACGGCGAGTGGCAGATCACCTATGAAGTGTTCCGCGATCTGGGCATTGCGTTTGCGGCGGTGTTGATTCTGATCTACGGACTGGTGGTGGGCTGGTTCCAATCGTTCCTCACACCGCTGATTATCATGGCTGCGATCCCGTTTTCATTGGTCGGTATCCTGCCTGCCCACGGCTTGCTGCATGCGTTTTTCACGGCGACGTCGATGATCGGCTTCATCGCCGGCGCTGGTATTGTTGTCAGGAACTCGATCATCCTGGTGGATTTCATCGAGCTGCGATTGCGCGAGGGCATGCCGCTGGACCAAGCCGTGATCGATGCCGGTGCGATCCGCTTCCGCCCGATGATGCTCACCGCTGCTGCGGTCGTGGTCGGTTCATCGGTGATCTTATTCGATCCCATCTTCCAGGGCCTCGCGATCGCCTTGATGGCCGGCGAGGTTGCTTCGCTGCTGCTCTCTCGAATGACAGTTCCGGTTCTGTTCTATGTCTTCAACAGAAGGAGGAGGCTCGTATGAATATCGAACGTTATTTGCGCTTGATCGCCGGCGCTTTCGTGATGTTAACCCTGGCGCTTGGCTATTGGGTGAGTCCGTACTGGTATCTATTTACTGCTTTCGTCGGACTCAACCTGTTTCAATCGGCGTTCACGAACTGGTGCCCAATGATGTCGATTCTCCGTAAGCTAGGAGTGCGAAGCAACTGAGGTCGTTCCAGAAAGGACGGTCCCCTTATGTCGCGAGTCGTAGTTCTCGGCGCCGGTATTTCCGGCCACACCGCAGCCGCCCTCCTGCGGAAGGAACAAGTCTTGGTTCCGCTGGCCCCATCTACAAGCGGCACCGTGATTCACGTGATCGAAGGAGGAAGCCGGCGCGATATCCCGGGATTTGTGCGCATGGATCGCGCAGGAGAAAGCCCCAGTGCGAAATCCAGGAAGCAACAAGACGCCGCCACGCCACCGTTCAGATTATTCGGTTGGCGGAGGAACAGGCCGCCGATTTGCTCGTCATCGGGGCCGAGCACAGGCTAATTTTTGACAAGACTGTGATCGGAACAACGGCGGCTCCAGCTTCTGCGGCACGCGCCGTGCGCCGTACTGGCTGTGACGGGAGGAACAACATAAGATGGCGTATCGGATCGGAACCAGCAGGCCGCTTGAAGAGATCGATCGGGGGCTTCAGGAATCGGCGGCGCGACATCGGTTCGGCATACTCGCGATCCATGACCTTCAGGAAACGATGAGAAAGAAGGGCGTCGATCTGGCGATGGAATGCCGAATCTACGAGGTCTGCAATCCACTCCGGGCCAAGAAAGTAGAGGGTAACTATACCCCCGCAGCCATGCTTCCGACGGACATGATGAAGGCGTTTGGGAAGCCCGAAATCGAGCCGGTGGCGCGGGAAGTGGAAGACGTCATCCTCCAGATGATGCGAGAAGCCGCCAGCGATGGGGACTGCGTAAAATCGCTGCTGCCCTGAGTCAGGTCACTCAGCCTTGGCGCCAAGGTTGCTGCGAAGAATCCCCTCGGGTCCGGCATCCTGATTGCTATGTGCGTTATAGGACCGAGCTACGAAGGCGTGAAGGGGCAGTCGACTGGGTCGTGAAAAACAAGGACGCAGATTATGTCGGCAGTTGGTTCAGCCCTGCAGGCGGCAGGCCGCAAAGCTTCATTAGCAAGACGCTTGGGCCCGGCGAATCCGGTAATGAAACGAGTCCGGAAATTCTGGGCGGGGATCCGAAGCCTGAAAGCCGAACTGGTCGCATTTCCGGTGCGCTTTCGTAAGACCGATAGCAAGCTGATCGTGATTGCGGACCTTCCCGGCCTCCAGAAAGAGGAGGTTAAAGTTGACGTGACTGACAGCTTGCTCGTCATTGAAGTCGAACCGCACCGCGACGAGGAACCTTTCTTTCGCCGGGCTGGCCGTCGGGTAATCCCGCTCCCGGATGGCGCTAGAATCCACCGTGCCCATGCTCTGCTGAAAAATGGAGTCTTGACGGTGTCGTTGCCGTTGCCGGGGTCGCACTCAGGGGTATCTCGCAGGGTTTCGGTGGAAGAAGCGATCGATATCGAGTTTCCACGATCTGACCACCCCCAAGCGGAGCGAAAACCTGTCTCGCCCGTATCAGATGAAAAATACGCGCCTCTATGACGTAATCGCATTCGGAGCCCATCCGGATGACGTTGAAGCGGTGATGGGCGGAACCTCAGCGCAACTGGTCGAGAAGGGGCGGTCCGTCCTTGCCGTCGATTTGTGTGATGGCGAGCCGGCGCGACACGCAACCCGGGGTGTGCGCGCTATCCAGGCGAGCCGAGCCGCTCAGATTCTCGGCGTGGAGCGAATCACGCTCCCTTTCCAGGATCGCTCAATCCAGGACACCGTACCCGGACGGCTTGCGGTTGCCCGTCTCATCAGAATTCATAAGCCGGCTCTGGTGTTCACCACCCCGGGGATCGGGCGTTCATCCGGATCACAAGGCCGTCACCGACATTGTCGTGAACGGCGTCTTCTATGCGCGCCTGCCGAAATGGGATGAAATTTCGGAAGGAGCATCGCTGGAAGGCTCTGAAGCGCACGAGATTCAACGGCTCTTCTTCGGACACTGCCGCATGGAGCCGCCCTGGTCTTCCTTCGATTTCGCCGTGGATGTCACCAGAAGTTACGGGAAAAAGTTGGAGGCCCTTCGAGCCTATGAGGCTGTTTTTAGCGGCGACCAAACTCAATTGCTGGATAAGTACACGGCTGAAGATCGCTACATCGGCAGTTTAGTCGGAGTCCAGTATGCGGAGGCGTTCAAGCCCCGAAGCCCGCTGCTAGTGAACGATCCCGAGGTTTTTTTCAGATTGCGATTCGGGTGACCCGCCCAAGCGCGGCTGACACCCTGTCAGGTTGTCCGGACAGCCAGGAAGCCCGTGCAATAATCCGAAAGGATGCTTCATGGACGCTGATGCAAGTCCAGCTACTTCATCCGCTCCTTCCGGACTGACAACACAGGAAGCGGCGGAACTGCTGGCGAAGTTGGGGCCGAACTCGGTAGCGGAGGAACGCGAGCATCCGCTGCGTGTGCTGTGGAGCAAACTCTGGGCGCCGGTTCCTTGGATGCTCGAAGCCGCTGCCCTGCTGGAAATCCTGCTACACAAAAACATCGAGGCGGGCGTGATCGCGGGACTTGTCGTATTCAACGCGGGTCTGAGCTTTTTCCAGGAGAGCCATGCGCAGGGGGCGCTAGCGCTTCTGCGCCGCCGCCTGACCATCCAAGTCCGTGTGCGACGCGATGGCGCCTGGCAGCGCCTTCCGGCTGAACGCCTTGTGCCGGGCGATACGATCCACTTGCGCGTGGGCGACATGGTTCCGGCAGATGCGAGACTCTCCGATGGCAACGTGCTGATTGACCACTCCGCCGTCACCGGCGAATCGGCTCCCATCGAAGCTAGCCCTGGATACACCACCTACGCTGGCGGTCTCATCAAGCGCGGCGAGGCAACCGCGGTAGTAATTGCCACAGGCAGCCACACATACTTTGGGAAGACGGCGGAGCTTGTGCGGCAGGCGAACGCCGCCGGCCACCTCCAGCAAATGATCTTCACGATCGTGAAGTATCTGGTGGCCTTTGATGTACTCCTCGCCAGTTTGGTGCTGGTTTACGCTCTGAGGGTCGGCATGGGGCTGGGCGACATCCTGCCCTTCTGTGTCATGCTGCTTGTGGCTTCGATCCCGGTTGCCCTGCCGGCCACTTTCACCCTCGCGTGCGCGCTCGGCACCCAGGAGCTGGCCCACGGCGGAGTACTGGTCAGCCGACTGTCTGCGATCGAGGAAGCGGCGGCGATGGATGTGCTGGCTACCGACAAGACCGGTACGCTCACGAAGAACGAGCTGTCTGTGGCGATTATAGAGCCAATGGCGCCTTACTCCGAGGCAGATCTAATCCGCTTTGCCGCGCTGGCCTCCGATGACGCGACGCAAGACCCGATCGACCTCGCGATTCTGGCGACAGCCCGCAGCCACAACGTGAGCACGGCCGGCTTTACAGTTCGGAAATTCGTTCCCTTCGAGCCGTCAACCAAGTGCTCCGAGGCGCTGGTGCAACATGGCACGGACCAAATTCGCATCATCAAGGGAGCGCCCTCGACGATTGCCACGTTTGTCGGAATGTCCGGATTTCCGGAAGCGGAGAAATTGGCAGGCGATGGATATCGTGTATTGGCAGTCGCCACGGGTTCAGAACAGCCTGTAGCCACCGCCGGCTTTCTCGCACTACTCGACCCTCCGCGAGACGATTCCGCTCACCTGGTTGCAAATCTCCAGCAGTTGGGGGTCCGAGTCTTGATGATTACTGGCGACGGTCCTGCGACCGCACGCACTGTCGCCACACAGGTCGGAATCACCGGCGGGGCCTGTCCTCCCGAACGCCTCCGCGCGGATCCAGAACGTGCCGCGTCGGAGTGCGATGTGTTTGCCGGTGTGTTCCCGGAGGACAAATTCCAACTCGTCCGGGCATTGCAGCATGCCGGCCATATCGTGGGCATGACCGGCGATGGGGTTAACGACGCGCCCGCACTGAAGCAGGCGGAAGTCGGAGTAGCGGTGGCAAACGCCACCGATGTGGCGAAGGCCGCCGCGAGCATCGTCCTGACCAACCCGGGTCTTTCGGACGTTGTGTCGGCAATCGAGACCAGCCGCCGCATCTATCAGCGGATGCTCACCTACACGCTCAACAAGATCATCAAGACAATCGAAATCGCCCTGTTCCTCTCCCTCGGCGTGGTACTGATGCATGTCCTCGTGGTAACCCCGCTTTTGATTGTGCTCCTGCTCTTCACCAACGATTTCGTCACGATGTCGATTGCAACCGATCGCGTGTCATTCTCGAAACGACCGGATCGCTGGCGCATCAAAACCTTGGTTCTGACCGCCGCGCCGCTTGCCGGACTCCTCGTGTTGTTCTCGCTTTCGGTGCTCTTCGCCGGGCGAAATATTCTGGCGCTGTCGACAGCGCAAATCCAGACGCTGGCGTTTCTCACGCTGGTCTTCGGCGGACAAGGGACCATCTACCTGGTGCGCGAGCGCGGGCATTTCTGGCATTCTCAGCCCAGCAGATGGATGCTGCTGAGTTCCATCGCAGACCTCGTGATTGTCGGAATTCTCGCGACTCGAGGTATCCTCATGGCCTCGCTTCCACTCTTCGTTGTCGAGGGCCTGCTGGGGGCGGTCGTTGTCTACTTGTTCGTTGTCGATTGTCTGAAGATTGCGATCTTCCGACACTTCGAAGTTGCCTAAGATGTCGTGGTCGTCGCGTAGCGTTCCGTTGGCTGTGCGCTCGACAAAAACGCGCTACCAGCACCAGCTTCTTGGTTAGCAGCCAACCGTGCGGCGTCAATTCTCAGGCTCTGTAATCCCTAAACGTTTTTCGCGCCAGGACCGGGGAGAGCAGCCGAAACGCGGAGTGCCGCGGCCAGCTCGTCCGGCCGTTGGGATCCTACCACCAGCTTCTCTCCGGCTGCCAGGGTCAGTCGAACGCCTCGGCCGCCAGTAGCAACGTAGGCTTTGCCTCCGCGAGTGGATCGGATTCCGAAGCCGCCGTAGTCGCGCGCAATGTCGTGAGTGATGGTTTGGACGGCTTGGATGCGATCCAGGGGAATACGTCGTAACCGCCACAACCCCCGCAGAGCGATCGCCAGCTGGCCTTGACGAACCTCAGTGCTCAATCGAACGGTGATGAGACGAAGATAGATCACCCAAAGAAACACGGTCCAACCGATAACGTCCCCGTTGGACATGGGATGTTTGCCCCACGAATGGCCCAGCGCCACTTGCCAGATCAGCAAGCCGAGCAGGAAGCAGGGCGGACTGGCAAGCGCCAAGGCGATACGGCGCAAGGGAAACCTTTGCACTTCGCGAAAGACGGGCCGGCTATCGGAGGAGGCCAATGGTGAATTGGAGCGCCGCGAACTGAATTTGATAGTCGTACTTGGCGTTGAGGTTTTCAATCTCCGCGGAAGTCACGTTCAACTGCGCCTGGGTGAGTTCAACGATCGACGCCAAGCTCAAATCATATCGTCCTTGGGCCAGTTGCAGTGCGAGCGATGCTTGCCGCAAGAATTGCGCTGTGACATCGATTCTCTGATAGGCATCGGTGGCACTAGCCCAAGCCACGCGAACGTCACGGCTGATCCGTTCCTGTTCATCACGGAGCTTCTGATCCGATTCCAAGGCGCGTTGATAGGCTGCTTCGCGGCGCGCGGAAAACAGGTGGCCGTTGAAGATGGGAATACTGGCGTTGACCCCGACGGCTTCGTATTCGGGGGGAATCGGCGACGTACGCGGAGTATTAATGTAGGGAATGTAGCCGGCGGTTGCAATGGCGCTGACGGTGGGGCGCTTCAGGTCTCTTTCGGCATCGAAGAATTTGTAGGCGGACTCGCGTGTGGCGCGCAGCGACGCGAGTTCGGGACGATTATCGGTGGCTTGGGCCACCAAAGACGCGGTGGTGGCTGGCGGCGCTTGAGGGAGGGGTTCGTCGGTGAGCTGAAAATTGGCCGATTGGTCCGACCCAATGGCGCGGCCCAGTTCGGCGAGCGCTCCGGCAACGCTGTCTTGCGCGCGCAAAAGCAGAAGTTTCGCCTCCGATACATTGACGTCGGCGAAACTGACATCCACCTGGGATCGAAGTTTGTTTCGGGCCAGCTCGGTGATCTGATCGTCCAGTATCTGGCGGGCGCTGACGGTTTGCTCGGCGACTTTCACGGTAGCCTGCGCGCGGAGCACATCGAAATAGGCACGGTTGACATCGAGCAGCACAGTGTACCGGGTGGCCGTCGAGTTCTGCGCCGCCGCCTGGGCCTGAAATCGCGAGCTGGCGACCAAGCTGGGTGTTCGGCCGGAATCGGTGATCAACTGCTGGATAATTACACCTTGACCCTCGCGATCGAACAGACGCGACGCGGCCAGATCGCCGGCCCCGATTCTCGAAAGATCGTTGCCTTGCGATCCGGTCAGATCCCCGGTGATGTTCGGATAGTAAGCCGATCGATTGACTACTATCTGTTGATTCGCGAAGTTGACCTCGTTCTGCGCGGCCTGAATCTGGGGGTGGTTCATGATGGCCAGGGCTTCGGCTTGTTGCAGCGTTAACGGGGGCGGAGTCTGCGCGAACAACGCGATCGGAATTGCGATGAGCAGAGCCGCTCGACTAGGCATTCTGTGGCGAAGGCTGGGGAACATTTCTTTGCTTCCTTCCATAAACCAGAAGATATGCGGCGGGCACGATAAAAACCGTAAGCAGCACCGACGAAGTGAGGCCGCCGATGATGGCGCGCGCCATCGGTGTGTACTGCTCGCCGCCCTCGCCCAGCTTCATGGCCATGGGGATCATACCGATGATGGTTGCGAGCGAGGTCATCAGAATGGGCCGCAGGCGCACCCGGCAGGCCGTGACGATAGCGTCCTGCACCGACAATCCCTGCTCTTCGAGCTTGTGCGCGAAATCCACAATCAGAATGCTATTGGAGTCCGCGATTCCAATTAACATGAGCACGCCCATCAGGGACATCACGTTGAGTGTTGTGTGGGTAAGCGGCAGAATCACGAGCACGCCGACAAACCCCATCGGAATCGCTAGCATGATCAGGAAAGGATCGATCCAGGACTTGAACTGCGCCACCAAGATCAGAAACAGAAGAATGAAGGAAATACCAAAGCCCAACCCAAAACTCTTGAAGGACTGATCCATGCTGTTGACCATCCCCCGCAGTGTGACGCGAATGTTGGAAGGGAGTTTCGCGTCGGCGATGGTCTTGTTGATCCCGGTGCGGAGCCGACCCAAATCTTCACCCACGGGAGTGACATACACATCGACAACGCGCTGAATTTGATAATGATCGATCTCGGTGGGGGATTGAAGAGGCACTAATTTCACCACGGAATCGAGAGTGGTGGGAAGTTTCGCATTGGGCGCGCGCAGAGGAATCTCCTTCAGGTCCACCAGGTTGTGGATGGCGGGTTTACCATGCTCGGCATATTGCACGCTGAGGAAGTAGTCATTACCCGTCTTATAATCCACCCAATAGTTAGGCGCGATCATAATATTGGAATTCAGCGCCGTAATCACGTTGTCCACCACGTCCTTCTGGGTGAGCCCCAGTTCCCCGGCATGCACTCGATCGATGTCCATTCGGATGGACGGATAGTTCATGTCCTGCGGAATGTAGATCTCGCCGACGCCTGGAAGGCGGCGAATACGCGCGGCCAAATCCTGCGCCGTATCGTAAGTTAAGCCCAGGTCGCGAGTGTTGACCTGGACATCGATGGGAGCGGGCTGCCCCTGATTGAGAATCGCGTCTTGCATGGATCCGCTTTGGAAGAAGGTGCGCACCTCCGGAAATTGTGCAGCCATCTGCGCCTTCACGCGATCCATGTAGTCATAGCTGCTGACCTCGTGGCCGTCATTCAGAGCCACCTGTATGAAAGCCGTGTACATTCCTGCGTTGGTGGTGTACAGAGAGGAGATATCGTTTACCACGCCGATATTCGAGAGGACCATCTTGAGATCCTTCTTAGCCACCACGTGCCGGATGAGATCTTCGATCCTTGCCACGTAGTCGTTGGTGACCTCAATACGGGTTCCGGTAGGAACCTTGAGGTTCACCGTGAACTGCCCCGCGTCCACCCTCGGGAAGAACGCCAGGCCGAGGAAAGGATAAATGCCGAGGCTCAGCACAAAGACTCCCAGCAGTAAGGCCAGCGTGAAAGCGGGAAACCGGAGAGCGCGGCGGACCCAATGTTCATAGAAGTCCAGCAGCGTATTGAACTGGCGATTGAACCACGCATTGAAACGGCCGCCCCAGGACCGATCCTGGGGTTCTTCGAAAACTTGTTCGGAGCCGTGTTCTCCATGATGGTCTGCGTGACCGCCAGGGATGGCCTTCAGAAAACGAGAGCAGAACAGCGGAATCACCGTCATCGCTACCACGAACGAGGCCAGCAAGGCCAGGCAGAACGCGAGGGCCAGCGCGGAAAACAGAAACTTGCTGACGCCGAATAACAGCGTTACCGGGAAGAAGTCGACAACGTCCACCAGCGTCGCCGCCAATACCGCCAGGTTCACTTCAGCTCCGCCCCGTTCCGCCGCCACGGCCGGAGACGATCCCATTTCCAAATGCCGGTAGATGTTTTCCAGCGAGATCACCGAGTTGTCGATGACGCGGGATAAAGCCAGCGCAAGGCCGCCCAGGATCATGGTGTTGATCGTGCTGCCCCACATGTAGAGAACCACAATGGTGGCCAGCGCCGAAATCGGGATCGACAACAACACTGCGCCGGTGGCCCGCATGCTCCCGAGGAACAGCAGAATCATGAGACCGGTGAGCGCCAACCCGATCAAGCCTTCGTGCAGCACCGTGTTTAACGCCTCTTTGACGAAAACGGATTGATCGAACACGATGTCGGTCATCAACTGTTTCGGTAGACCGAACAGATGCTGGACTAGCCCGCGGACGTCGTTGACCACCTGAATGGTATTGCTGTCACCGCCCGATTTCATGATCGGAATGTACGCGGATTTCTGGCCGTCGATGCGAACGATGTTGTATTGCAGCTGGCTGGCGTCTTTGGCCTGGCCAACATCGCCTACCGAAACCCAACTCGTTCCAACGCTTTTGATGGGCAGGCTGTCCAAATCCGCGACATTCTGAACCAAGCTGTTGGAATAGACGTAATAGTCGCTGGCGCCGATCTTGACGTCGCCCGCCGGCAAGATAAGATTACTATCGTTGACCGCGCCGACTACGTCCATCACGCTCAACTGGCGCGACATCAGCTTATAGGGATCCACGTAGATCATGGCCTGCCGGTACTTGCCTCCGAACACGGCCGGGATTTCCGCACCGTTGACCACCGCGATCTGATTGCGGATTTGGAATTGAGCGAGATCGTGAAGCTGGGTTTCGGTCAGACCTTCGCCCTTCACCGTCACCAGGCACACGGGAAGGCTGGAAGCGTCAAACTTCAGCACCAACGGAGGTAGGGTTCCCGGCGGCAGGCGCTTCAGATCGGCGAGAGCAAGATTCGACAACTGCGTAACGTCCGAGTCGGCGTTCGTCCCGGGCTGAAAGTAGACCTTGATGATGCTGACGCCCAGCAAGGAGCGGGACTCCATGTGATCCACACCGCTGGCCTGGGTGAAGAAACGTTCGAGTGGATTGGTAATGTCTACTTCGATGTCGCCCGGAGGCATACCGTTGTAAAAGGTGGCCACCACTACCTCAGGCAGATTGATAGGCGGGAACAGATCCACCGGCATCCGGGAAAGCGCGTTAATGCCAATGACAGCCAGCGCCAGGCAAACAACCACAATAAAATAGGGGTTACGAATGGAAAAACGTGGCATGGGGCCGGCTCCTGCGGACTAGTGCGGTTCCTCAGAGCTCTGATATTGCATCAGCTCGATCATCTTAGGTTGGACTAGCTGGCCCGGTTTCAGACCGCTACGGTCACTCACAACTACCTCCTCGCCCTCCTGTAATCCCGTGATAACTTCGGCGTCGGTCGCGGTTTGGATGCCCAGCACGATCTGGCGGCGCTCGATTTTGCTGGATGAATCCACTACGTCCACTCTCGCCTGGTTGTTCTCCTGATCCACCGCCTGCAACGGGACCGCGATAGCCTCGTCCTTCTTTTCGAGCGTGATGGTGGCTTCCGCGTATAGTCCGGGAAGAAGCATGCGGCCGGGATTTGGCACGTCCACTTCGGTGTGCATGGTGCGCGTGTCCTCACGAACATCCACGGAGAAGCGAGCCACTTTGCCGGGGAAGGTTCGGTTTAACGAGGGGACGTTGACGCTGACCGAATCGCCCAGATGGATGAATTTAACGTAGGACTCGGGCACGGGAATTACCAGCCGGTACAAGTCGTCCTGGGAGAGCCGGACCAGCGGTTGTGCTTGCGTGCTGGAACTGGTGCCCGCTTGCATCAGCGTGCCCAGATTGGCGAAGCGCTGCGTCACCACACCGGCGAATGGCGCCGTGATCTTGGAGTAATCGAATAGCGCTTGATCGTGTTCCCGCTTGGCTTGGGCGGCCGCGAGTACGCTTTCAGCGGATTGCAAGTTCGACTTGGCCGCTTCCACTTGCGCCGACGAAGCGAGAGCCTTGCCCGCCGAATCGTCCACTTCCTGCTGCGCCACCAGCCCGGGCTTGGATTGCGCCACGCCATTCAGCCGGTCGTACTGCAGCTGAAGGACTCTTTGCTGGGCCTCCACCCGGTTCAACTCTTCCTGAGCATGTGGAATTTGGGCCGTCGCATTCTTGACGGCGGCATCGTCTTCTTTCACTTGCAATTGCAGCTCGGGAATTTCCAGTGTCGCGAGCACTTGGTCCTTCTGCACGCGCGATCCATAGTCGACGTTCAGGTCCTTTACGAAACCAGATTCTTTGGCGAACACGTCAATTTCCTGGAAGGGCACCAGCTCGGAAGAGACGGTCAGCGTCCGCCCCACATCTTTCCTGATCACTTTTACGACGCCCACCGAGACTTCAGCGGAACCCGGACTTCCGCCTGCATCGCCGGGATTCTTTGCCTGGACATTTCGCGAGCCACTGCAGCAGGCCAAAACTACAACCGCCGCGATCAGGCCGAACAACCAAAACAGGCGCGTATCTGGCCGCATAGACCTATTTCCCGCCCCGCCAGGGCAAATCGCAATTGAGATTCATATTTTGAATCCGTTCGTCCAATTCCCGAAGCGAGAAATGCGGAGAGCGGCAGAACTGAACTAATTCTCGCTCCCCGGCACGGATTTTCGAGGCTTCGTGGGGAATTTCAGCCGCGATCGACAGCGGGATATTCACGATTCCGTGTAGATCGCCATGCAACAAATCGCCCGACGAAATCTGCAGGCCGTCCACCTCCACCGGCTCGCCGAATTCTATGATGTGGGCATAAGCGTGGGACACGGAGGTGCGTCGCGCGTAGAGTTGAAAGCCCATGGCCTCCACGGCAGGCAGATCGCGAACCGCCCCGTTCGTGATACAACCCACGCACTGCAACGCGAGAGCAATGGCGGCATGAATTTCGCCCACAAACGCTCCCAACCCGGGTTCGTGATCGGCATCCCGCAATACGATGACCCGGGGCGCGGGTAGCGAGGCCACGTAATTCCACCATTCCATGCGGTCGTAGTAACAGCGGTGGCCCATGGGTGGAGACGCGGTGCGAATTCGGGCGGTAGCCGCATAGCCGACCATCGGCGGGAACTTCGGAAACCGGCACCGCGCCACCCCGGAGAGGAACCCCTCGTTCCGCGGACGAACGTTGAGGCGCTCGATGGCGTTCGAAACCGTGCAGCTATCAAACTCCTGCAGTTTTTCTAAATCCACGAAAGGCATATCGGTCGGAGGGTTCATTTCCTGTGGACGCGGCTGTAGCTGATTAGGCAGAGCTTTACTCGGGCGCTTCAAGAATCCCTTACCTCCTTAACATACGATGCATCTGAGGCCCGTCCCTATACCAGGCGGCTGGTATTTTTCGGCAAAAACGCAGGTAGATTGCTCCGCCGGAGCATTACCTCGGGTAGCATTGGGTTGGCCTCATGCCGGCAGCCTCGGGAGCACCACAAACTCGCTCGGATCGTGTGTTCTTTGGCTCGCGCTTCGCGCTTGTGCTCGGGTTTGGCGGGCTGTTGTCGATTATGGCTCTCGCGGGAATCGACGCTCTCAGCGTCCTCCGGCAGTTCCGCCGCAGCGACGACCAAATCAGACGCCGCTATCTCTCGCTGAACCACGTGCTCAACGATATCCGTTCCGATGTTTACGTTTCCGGCACCTATGTCCGTGACTACCTGCTGGAGCCTGACGCCAAGCGAGCGGAAGCCTATCGAGCCAGCCTGGCAGAGGTCCGGCGGCACATGGAATCCTCTCTGGAGTCCTACGGGCACGAGGTGGCGCCCACCGAAGCCGGGCACTATTCGGCTTTGCGGGCGGAGCTCATGGATTATTGGGGAATATTGGCTCCGATCTTCCAGTGGGACCCTGTCGAAAGGCGTCGTTCTGGATACACTTTTCTTCGCGATGAAGTTTTCCCTCGCCGGCAGAATATGCTCGCGCTGGCAGGGCGCATCGACGCCCTCAATGAACAGCAGTTGGATGCCGGAAACCGGCAGGTAGTTTCCCTCCTTCTGAGTTTCCAGACCCGCCTGCTGCTGACCATAACGGCGGCACTGGCTCTAGGTCTTGGTCTGGCTTTATTCACCATTCGGAAGACGCTCCAATTAGAAGACCAGGCCCGGTTGCAGTACGTGGAAGTGGCGGAAGCTCGTACCCAGCTCAAGGAACTTTCCGCGCGCTTGGTTCAAGCGCAGGAAACGGAGCGGCGGGCCCTCTCGCGCGAATTGCATGACGAGGTTGGGCAAGCCCTTTCGGCCGTACTCATTGAGCTGCGGAATCTTTCGGCCGGACTCGCGGTTCGATCCCAGGAACACTCGCGCCGCCACATTGAAACCATAAAGAGTCTGGTGGAAAGCACGGTGCGCGTGGTACGCAATATGGCGCTTCTACTAAGACCTTCGATGTTGGACGATCTGGGCTTGATTCCCGCCCTGAAGTGGCAGGCGCGCGAATGCTCCAAGAGCACTGGAATGGATGTGACCATCGCAGCGGAGCTGGATTCCGATGAGTTACCCGACGAGTACAAAACTTGCATTTATCGCGTCGTCCAGGAGGCCCTGCATAACTGCGCGCGGCATTCGCAGGCGACCACCATCCGCATCCGCGCCGGACATGAGCTCGATCGTTTTCTCTTGAGCATCCAGGACGATGGGCGGGGCTTCGACGTGCGGGAAACAAAAGGGCTGGGACTGCTCGGGATTCAGGAACGCGTCACCCGGTTAGGAGGAAAATGCAACGTTCACTCAGAGCCCGGGCGCGGGACGATACTGTCAGTGGAATTACCCTTCGTCAAGGATAACCAGGACGAGAACAGGAGCGCGTACGCCCCCAAAACACATTCGCATCCTGTTGGCTGACGATCACACCGTGATGCGTCGCGGCCTGCGCCTTCTGCTGGAGAGTCATGCCGAATTCGGCGTGGTCGCCGAGGCGGCGGACGGACGGCAGGCCGTGGAACAAGCGGAAGCAACCGAACCCGATGTTGCGGTCCTCGATATCGCCATGCCCAACTTGAGCGGAATCGAGGCCGCCCAACGCATCCATGCAGCTTTGCCGAATACCGCGATTGTGATTCTCAGTATGCATTCCGATGAAGGCTATGTACTAAGAGCGCTCAAGGCGGGAGCCAAAGGCTACCTCTTGAAAGATTCCGCGGAAGGGGACCTGATTGATGCGATCCAATCCGTGCACCAAGGTAAAACGTTTTTCAGTCCGGAAATCACCAAGATGCTGATGGAGGATTATGTACGCGAAATTCGGACTCGCGGAGCGGACGACAGCTATGATTTGCTGACTTCCCGGGAGAGGGAAGTTCTTCAGCTCCTGGTGGAGTTGAAGTCTAATAAAGAGATCGCACAGGCGCTCAATCTGAGTTTGTATACCGTGGAAACCCATCGCAGAAACCTGCATGAGAAGTTAAATCTGCATAGTCTGCCCGAACTAATTCTGTACGCCGTCCGAAAAGGCGTAGCCTCCTGACTTAGTTTGCCGAATAACTCACCATGGGAGAGAGGCAGCGCATGGCGCTATCGATCACCCGCAGAACCACCTCTTCGCGCAACGGTCGAATCAAAACATCGAAGCCCCGGTGGTTGAGCACGTCCCACCACAGGTAGTCGTCCTTCGTTGGTGAGACCAGAAGAATAGAACTTCGCGGCGAACTGGCAGCCAGGCGATCCATGACTTCTCTCCACGGATATCCGGGCTGGTCGCGATCGCAGAGTATCAGGTCATAGCCACCGTATGACGCCAACTGGAACGCCTCTTGGGGCGACGCCGCGAACTTCATTTCCCACCCCTGCTGGTTTCCCAGATATTCCAGCAGAAAGATGTCGTTGAGAGAGATGGATACCGCTAATATCCTCAGGCGCTTGGCACTCGATACCGATTGTGCGTTGTTCCGTTTTTTCAACCACTCGGAGAGCCACACCGTTCGCCTCCTATTGAGTGGCCGCGGCCCTGGCGCTTCTCCAATAGGACAAAGCCAATTTGAGAGCGCGAGCGACGTCATCGGCTCGCAGCGGTTTGGCCAGAAGGTCGTATCCGCCGCAGCGTATCAGCTCTTGCCATAGGTAGTCGTCCGCTACCCGAGAGACCAAGATGACACAGGAACGGTGAGCAGAAGACGCGAAAGTCTGAACCGCTGTCCGCCATTCCGCGTCGGGCCAATCGCGATCGTACAAGATCAAGGGAGGACTCAATCGGTTCATGGCATCCCAGGCCTCCACCTGCGATTCGGCGAAGTGTACATCTACCGGCTCGTGATTGGAGATGCGGGTCAATACTTCGCGATCGTGGTCACTGACCACCAGAGCGACGATGGATATCCGAGCTGTTGCCGCCTGCGCATCGCTCTTTGGGCCAGGGCGAGCACGCCGGCGCTCCGCCCGAACCCGCGTGGGAGCGTCCGCTAAGAAAGAATGCAGAGCGCGCAACATTGCGAGCATTTGGGACCTCCATCGGCACAACAGAAGAGGGAGAGTAATCGCAAACGCCGATCACCAGTCTTGGCGCCTTCCACTTCGCGACGCTTGGGTTGCTTTCCATTCCTACCCAGTAGAAGTTTTAGCCAAGTCTTTGGAATTCTCATTCTTCGCCGATTCCTGCCACCATGGCCGCAGCCCCGATTGAGCCATTGCCGCTCTCACGCGCTCCGGTGTTCCAAGATCGCTCCAACCGATATCACCCACCGGAAGCACCGCCAGATGTTGCGTGCTTGGTGTTAATACTTGACGTGAAAAATCCCCCGCGGTGAGGGTTGCCCACAGCTTGTCCTGATCCCCGAGGTAAGTAGCGTGATTCCCATACCGCTGCGCGGCCATAAAAGCTTCCAACACGGCTGGCGCCATGGTATTTTCCAGCAACGCCAGAAAAGTCGATGCCCGCCCCACCATCACGAAGGTGTTCCACAAACATCCGCGAGCGAACAACGCTTGAGCCGTGGGATGCGACGGCTTCTCCCAGAAGCGGGTCACGCGCAGCAGTGCGCTCGTGAAGGGGCTATCAAAACGCGTGCCCGGCTCAATCCAGCCATACTCGACTTCTGCGTGTTCCGCTTCTGCTCCTAAGAGCACCAGGATATCCGAACGATATTGCGCCACTCTCACCGCCCGATGAACGGAAGCGCTGAAGCCTGCCTCGTTCGAGTAGTGATGGTCGGTTGGAAAGAAAGCGACCACCGGATCTCCGGCCAGGGCCGTTATTCGCAGAAGACTGCAAATCACAGCGGCGGTGGTGCCTTTGTTGTCCGGTTGAACGATTAATCGACGCGGCTCGACGTCGTCCAGCTCACTTCTATAAAATTTCTCATGGGTCTTCACCAGCACAAACGCTGTTCGCTCGGGGTGAATTGCGTTCGCCAACCGAGCGCGCGTCTGGGCCAGTAACGTCTTGCCACCGTACACCTGGCAAAATTGCTTGGGACGGTCTTCGCCAGAGATGAGCTGAGTCAGCGATCTCAATCTGGTGCCGTCGCCACCGGCTAGAACAACAGCCCACACTTGTGGATGATTCAAGACCATTCCTTTCCGGCGCGCTGAGTCTGCTGGACCATTAGCTCCACCTTATCCGCGTTTCGGCTGGTCTTCCATACCGGTACTCTGGTAATTCCAGGCACATGAGATCGGTACCGGAGACTTCTTTTTCCTACCGTCCCTCCGTTCTGTAAATTACCGGGCTTCTGGTATGTTCCTGCTAGCCGGTGAGAACGTAGACTGTAGCTGACTGAATCCCTCAATCTCGACGGGCGCATCGACGGAAAGTCCGGTTACACTACGCCCGTCGTTCTTTATCAAATTGGATTTTTTTGGGAAGGATCATTGCTAGTCGAAACGGTGGCTTGCAACGCGATTTCGGGAAAGTCGAACGGGCTGGAGGCGCGTACGCACATCCTCACGTAAGGCCTGCCATTTGCCGCAACGTGTTCGTGCTCAAGGACCCTACGTCCACGCCGGCGCCAGTGTTAAACGCTGTTCCCTTTTGCGGTCGTTCGGACGGAGGAATATAACCATCCGCTACAAGGCAAGGCCGATCATAGACCATCGGAACGCTTTGCCCCTTCGTGGCACAACGCTCATTCTTCTAATTGCGGGGCCGGGCGGGCCACTTTTTGGGAGTGTCGATTGACAGTGACATTCGCCCGGCTAACGGGGATTCTGTAAGAACTATAGCCTACGTCCAGCAGCATTGATATCGCGTGCGCCAGGTATTTCTTGAAGCGGCGGCGCGGTACCTTGCTCGCGCTCTTTCTCCGGAGAGGAGTGCGTCTGGCTGCGATCCATCGATCCGGTGGTATTCGGCCAGTCCCTGGATCCACGCAATTCGCGTAAATACAACCGGCGAAAGCGTGTTCGACTTTGATCTGGAACGTGCGCTCTTGTAAGGCGGCGCATGAGAACGGATATAAAAGCACCGAAGTTTCCTTGGAATACGTCGATCTCATTAGCGCAGGAGGTGAAACGATGAAGATTGGAATCACAATCCTCCAGCAGGCGCTCTGTATATTTTGCGTCGCGCTCCTGCTTCAGTTTTCGGCCGGTACACGTTTGCTCGCGCAAGGACAGCCCGCGCCTCCGCCGTTACAGCCACTCTCATCGGATCAACTGGATAACTTGGTGGCGCCCATCGCGCTTTATCCCGATGCGCTCCTGAGCCAGGTGCTGGTGGCCTCCACATACCCGCTCGAACTCGTCGAAGCAGGGCAATGGCTGCAGCGAAATCAGAACCTGCAGGGTCCACAGTTGGTAGACGCCGCCCGCCAGCAGAATTGGGATGCGAGCATCCAGGCGCTGGTAGTTTTCCCCGATGTTATCGATCGCTTGAATTCAAATATTCACTGGACCACCGACCTGGGAAATGCGTTTTTGGCCCAGCAGGCGGACGTCATGAACGCCTTGCAGCGCATGCGCGCGGAAGCTCGAGCCGCGGGCCGGCTTAACTCCACGACTCAGGAAACCATCGCGACCGACACACAAAGGGGACAGACTGCGATTGAAATTCAGCCGACCAATCCTGACATGATGTATGTACCCTCTTACAATCCCGAAGATGTCTGGGGGCCTCCCGACTATGGTTATTACCCGCCGCTCGACTATCCAGATGTGGGCTATGGATTTGACTTCGGGCCGGGCATCTATCTGGGCGGTTTCTTCGGTGGATTGGGATGGGGTGGTTGGGGTTGGGGACCGAATTGGTTTAACTGCTCGATTTTCGAGAACGGCTATTTCTTCAACCATTACGGCTTTCGCGGTTTCGACGGCCGTGGGTTCGGAGGCCGTGGAACCTGGGCGCACAATCCGGAACACCGCTTGGGAGTCGCTTACCCGAACCAAGGTTTGGCGAACCGATTCGGAGGTAACCTGGGCGGCCGCGCGAGATTTGGAGGCGCGGGACTCGCTTCTTCGCCTAGCCGCATGAACGGTGCCGGAAACGGCAACTTGGGGAACCGCAGTAGTTTCGGCGCGGGCGCCGCACAGCGTGGCGGCCAATTCCCAGGCAGCCGACTCCAAGCGCCGCAAGCTTCTTCCAACGCCAGATCAAGCCAGTGGAATCGCTTCGGAAGTTCTGGCTTTCAACCAAATTACCGAACCAGCCCTGCGTATAATCGCTCCACTCCCTCTTATAGCCGCGGTTACGGCGGAGGCCGGGCCATGCCAGCCTATCGCTCCAGTCCCTCCTTCGGTCGTGGTGGTTTTCGCTCCGCTCCTTCCTTCGGAGGCGGGCGTAGCGGAGGCGGTGGTTCCCATAGCTTTGGCGGAGGAGGCGGTTTTCACGGCGGCGGTGGAGGTGGCTCCCACGGTGGCGGTCATCGCTAGTCAGACATACCAAAGTGAAGTACCTGAATATACCGGCCTCAGGGTATGGGACCGCGGGGCGAAGCGCGGTACCTTTCAGGTAACGGAGCGGTACGCACCGGGAGTGGCCCCCTCCGACCGCTACCGGTGACTCTATCGTTCCGGGAAACTGAGGTGCATTCGTGCACAAACTCTCCCGCCAACGCGCGTTAATGCCAGGGTGTGCCCGCGCGAGCGTGATCGCCGTGATCACTCCACTGCTGCTGGTTGCGTGGGCCGGAACGGCATTCGGCGATCAGGTTCCCCCTGCCCCGCCGTCTCCCCCATCGCTCCTCGAAGTGAGCAGCCAGATGCGCTCGCTCTCTCAGCAGGTGGCGCCGGCCGTCGTACAAGTGCTGGTCAGCGGCTACGGCCTCATCGATTCGGAGTCCGGACACCCGGTGAGCTTATTGGGACGAGAGAAATCCATCGGGTCGGGAGTGATCGTCGATCCCGACGGCTATATCATCACCAACGCGCATGTGATCAAAGGCGCAGTAACCATCCGGGTGGTGGTTATGCGCGCATCCCTTCCAGAGGAGGCATCGGACGACTCCAGCAACCTCCAGACTGTCGATGCCAAGATTGTGGGTATCGACCAGGAATCAGATCTCGCGCTGCTCAAGATCGATGAAAAGGGCCTGCCTACGCTTCCATTCATGAACTCGGATCGTCTGCGGCAAGGAGACTTGGTTCTTGCAATTGGCGCTCCCATGGGTTTGCGGAATTCAGTCTCCTTTGGAGTGGTGAGTTCGCCTGACCGCTCCGTAGGCAACGATAATCCCATGGTCTACATTCAAACCGACGCCTCCATCAATCCCGGCAATAGCGGTGGCGCTTTAGTGACTATGAATGGGCTATTGGCGGGGCTCAATGCGTTTATCGTCTCCCAGTCCGGCGGTAATGAGGGGTTAGGATTCGCTATTCCGGCCAATACGGTCCGGGATGTGTACCGTCAACTACGCAAGGACGGGCGCGTGAGCCGAGGGGAGATTGGCATTTATGCCCAGGACATTACCTTCGTTATGGCAAAAGGGCTGGCATTAGCGCGCGACCACGGGGTAATCGTATCGGATGTGGTACCGGACGGCCCCGCGGATCGCGCCGGCCTGAAGCGCAGAGATATCATCTTGACTCTGGATGGGCAAAAAGTATCTTCCGCGGGACAGCTGGAAAATCATATCTATCGACGTCCGGCCGGCGACAAATTAGCATTGCGAGTTCTGCGCGGGCAAGATGAGTTGAAGGTTGTTCCCGTGGTTCGTGAGCGTCAGGATAAGGCCAGCCTTCTCGAGCGTTTGATTCACCCGGAAAAAAATCTAATCGCTCGCTTGGGTGTCTTATGTATCGAGATTGATAAGGAAGCGGCTGCCATGATTCCAGGCCTGAGGCGGGAATATGGACTGATGGTCGCGGCCAAGACCGCCGGAGGCCAATCGCAATCCATCGATCTGCAACCCGGCGATATTATCGACGCTGTGAATAATTCGCCGGTGGCGTTGTTGGATACACTTCGATTGACCCTCAGCGAGATGAAGCCCGGCGACCCCGTGGTGCTTCAAATTGAACGCGACGGCCGGTTCCAGTATCTTGCTTTTGAGCTGGATCGTTGAACGAAGTACATTCCCAGCGGCGTTGCCACCTTGCAGCTACCGAAGCTGTTAGCCGAAATATACCAGTGTTACGCGATGTTCCGCACCGAGCGAATATCTTACATTTACATCGGAGGGCAACGGACCGGAATGAAGGACTTCAACTTTCACTCTGCGAAAGTGACCGGCCTGTTGTCCTCGCCAGAATTCCGGCGACCTAGACGGTGGACTCCAATCCGAGGTGACAAATGATACTCGATTGGCTCTATCGTCTTATTCACTTTCGGCAGCGCCGCAGATTCGTGTTACGACTTACGAAGTCGTTGTAACGCAAACCGTCGGTAGATCACCCTCAGCCAGATGATCGTGCCCTTGAAACCAACACCATCGCTCCCAGGTCTACACCAAGTAGCCTTCGGAATGAGGAAGTAAGCATATGTCAAGCCAGCTTGCTCGGTTATTTGGATTCGTGGCGCCACGTAATCGCATGCAGCGACTGGCAGTCGAGTTCGCGGATGTGCCATTTGAGAGGTATTCGTCAAACGAAGTATCCGAATACCACGGGATCTTGCTCGTCAGGCTAGCTGCTGGCCGCGCCATGCAAGTGCAACTCCGGGGATCGGACGTCCTAACCCGAACCGTGCCGATCGCGAGAGCAATGCAGATGGGAGAACAGCCGCCATGGCAACTCGCCTCAACTAGTTGCATCCAAGCATGGATTCAGGCGGATGCGGCAATCTGGCGATGGCTGGTAGCAAAGGGTATCAATGTTAGAGGACACAATGCAATCCCGGTTTGAGTCTAGAGGAGGAAGGGAGCAATGTTATGAGAACCAAGGCAAAACAAGCTGTCTGGATTCTGGCGATCGCCGGTGCCCTGAGCACCGCCGCGCTCGCGGCCGATAGAGAAGTCAAGGTCGACGACCGGCTGGATGCTTCGGCCGACGCGCTGACCGACATGATGAGGGCATCCGACCATGGTATCCCCCACGATCTGATCGACAAGGCGCGCTGCGTCGTTGTTGTGCCCGGCATGAAAAAGGCCGGATTTATCTTCGGCGCGAAGTATGGCCGCGGATTCGCCGTATGCCGCCGCCATGGTGGCGTGGGCTGGAGCGCGCCGGCTGCCATGCGCGTGGAAGGAGGCAGCGTCGGATTTCAGATCGGGGCTTCGGATACCGATGTGGTGCTCCTGGTGATGAACGATCGAGGAATGCAGCACCTCTTATCGGACAAGTTCACGATCGGCGGAGACGCCACAGCCGCAGCGGGGCCGGTTGGCCGGGACGCGAGTGCTCAAACCGATGCCATGATGCATGCCGAGATGCTGTCGTATTCCCGCTCGCGCGGGCTATTCGCGGGGATCTCGCTGGAAGGGGCGACGCTTCGTCCGGACGAGGAAACCAACCGGGAACTCTACGGCCATGACACAACGAATCGAGAGATCCTGACTGGCGACTTCAAAACTCCGATCGTCGCGGCGAAGTTTGAGAGAGCGCTCCGTCGCGACTCGGACCAACGTACCCGATAAGCTGCGTTCGTGGCAGGACGGACCCGCATCGGCCCGGGAAGACTATTGACGATTCTTCCTGGTGAATTTTCGGCTTACATCGGGCCAGAATTCCTTCAGGACGTTCGACGCCATGTCGACGCCGATCTGCATGCCGAGCTTGGTTGCCGAATCGCCGGCGCTCCGGTTATCCGGATAGTACGCGTTTGAAATCGCAACCGCGGTGGAGTTGCCAAGAATCTCCGAGTAATTGAACTGAGTGCGATCGGAATCGGTGTGTGTCCAGAAGATTTGACCCACGGAGTACCCGAGCCGCGACAGTCCGCTCCCGATGCCGCGCCGAAAATAACGGGGGTCCTGATGAAGCAGCGCCGGGTAAATCGCCTCCGACATGTAGTTGCCAATGACGAAATCACCGTAGGATGCCCCAAAATAGTGGGCGTATCCCCGGACGCCTTGCCCGAACGAGGGATTAGCGTTGGTGAGCTGAGCGTCGGCCGCGAATGCTGCTGCGAGGATAATCGTGCCCCTATCGAATGAGTCCTGACGGGCAATATCGAACTTTGCCTTGGTTGAAAGGGGCTTGTAGTCTTTGAGACCGGGCGAGGTACGATTGTTCGGAATGATGCCAAAAATACGCTTGCTCTCCGCTGGTAATGGTTGAGGAGTGACGCTCTCCGAAGCAGTTAAATCTTCGAAAGAAGCTTGCTGACCGAACGATTGTGACGGCCAGCACGCCGAGGCGAAGAGGATGATGAATAGGATGATGCGGTTCGTCACATGGCCTCCCTAGGTGTTCGTTACGAAATTTACACAGGCGACCGGAGCGAGACACGAGTTGACGCAGCGGGGACAGGATCGATATCCCCGCAGCGCGCCACACGCAAAGAGCGGTGCTTACTAGTTGCGACGGGCCGAGTCCCGATTCAGCGCATGTTCAAACTTTCGCGCGACCTCCGGAGTTTTGAAGTCACCGGTCAGGATTTCACGATTCGTCGAGTCATGGCCGTAGAGTTCCCGATTGGTTTCCCCATCCGGCCGCAGCGTCGCGCCGGTCAGCGAGATGCCTGCAAATAGCCCGTGCGAACGGGAATACGACAGCATTTCCGCCTGTAGCTCCGCGTCCGTCCGAGCACTCGCGTCGCGGCCGATGGGGCCTGCCGCCACGGATGCATCTCCGCCGAGCGAAAACTTATCCGATAACAGATGCTTCATTCCACCATCGTTCATCACCAGCAATACAACATCGGTGTCCGAAGCGCCAATCTGAAAACCGAAACTGCCACCTTCGGATCGCATAGCGGCCGGGGCGCTCCAGCCCGCGCCATCGTGGCGGCGGCATACGGCGAACCCGCGGCCATACTCCGCGCCGAAGATAAATCCGGCCTTTTTCATTCCGGGCAGGACAACCACGCAATGCGCCTTGTCGATCAGATCTTGCGGTATCCCCTGATCGGAAGCCCGCATCATATCGCTCAACGTGTCGGCTGAAGCGTCCAGCCTGTCGTCAACCTTGATTGCTCTGTCAGCCGCAAAGGCGGCCGTACTCATGGAACCGGCAATTGCCAGAGCCAAAACACAACGTTCTAGATTCGTTTTCATAAAGATTCACTCTTTCGTCTTTCGTTTTGAAGCCAGAATTTCGTCTTGTCCTGGCGATTACCCCTGGGAACTTACCACCGAACCCAGGGCCGGTTTGGAGGAGGCACGCCCATGGCCGTTCAACTGGGGGCGCGGGGGCGGCGCACTTTCTTGGAATGCGTAGGACCGCGGCCCGCCACGGCATCACAGAACGGCGATGAGCCAAAACCGCCTTATTGATCTTATTGATAATGTCCCGCACGGAGGCGAATTCGGAACGGTTCACGTGAAACCTTGAGCCCCGTCAGGCTGATCGACCTCATTTGGTCATGTGACCGCTTATGGTCTGTGGACTGACGAGCGTGTAACGGTTGTTTTAGAATCAATTAGGAATCGGACGCGGGCGCGTAGCTCAGGTGGATAGAGCACCTGCCTTCTAAGCAGGTGGTCGCTGGTTCGAGTCCAGCCGCGCCTACCAAACCTCACGGTTTCAGCGCGTTGCCTCTCACCGCGACGAATGCACCCTAGCAGCCCGTGGTAAAAACCTTCCAAAACATGTGACCTTGATTGTGTTTTGAACGTCTTTTGTCTATGGGCATGGGGCGCAAGAAGGATCGGGAGAAGCAGGAGGATCTATGGGTGGCAT